>Ga0182006_1000039_pt1 | contig 211568 bp, 200 predicted proteins | sample Sormic07211104_1_FD_123022 | JGI IMG/M metagenome (GOLD analysis project Ga0182006, IMG submission 123022) | Rhizosphere microbial communities from Sorghum bicolor, Mead, Nebraska, USA - 072115-104_1 MetaG | ecosystem: Host-associated > Plants > Roots > Rhizosphere | place: USA: Nebraska...
AGAGAGAGGGATTCGAACCCCCGGACCTGTTACAGTCAATAGTTTTCAAGACTATCGCAATCGACCACTCTGCCATCTCTCCTGAATAACGGCTATACCGTTGTTTTCAGTGGTGCAAATATAAAACGATTTTACAGTTCTGCAAAACTTTTCCGAGAGAAATTTTAACGAAGCTTAATAATAGACTTAAAATCAGGCGAATTATTTTTAGAGCGCTTTGACTTCTTCTCTGTCTACTATGGCAATGAAACTGTTTTTTATAAGATCCGACGGATACACAAACTGATCTCCATTTTCTCCCTTCACAACAATGGCTGCCTGTTCATCGTTCAGGCATTTGTCCAGCTGGCTTTGCATTTCATTCAATCTTCCATCCGGAATTTCAATGATATAGGTTCCTGTGACGTGTTTTATTTTTATGATTTTACTGTGCATATTAATTTTTTTGATTGGGATTTAAATTTAAGTATTTTACTTTATATGTAACCAGAATTTCAAATTACATAATCTCCTTTTTTTGAAAAGGCTTTTTCCTATATTTGTTAAAAACTCCTAAATGAAACCGAAAATATTTATTGGATCTTCAGTTGAATCATTAGAAATAGCTCACAATATCCAAGAACTTTTAGAACATGAATCAAACCCAACCGTATGGACTCAAGGTATATTTGAATTATCAAATACTGCACTTGATGATCTAATAAAAGCACTAGATAGTTTTGACTATGCTATTTTTATTTTCAAACCTGAGGATATTTCTACCATTAGAAGTAAAGATTATAATGTTGTTAGAGACAATGTTATCTTTGAATTAGGTTTATTTATTGGAAAACTAGGAAAAGATAAAGTTTTTTTTGTAGCTCCTAAAAATATAAAAGATTTTCACTTACCTAGTGATTTGGTTGGTATAAATTATGGGACATATGATGCTGAAAGAGACGATTCCAATATGTTAGCTGCACTTGGCCCATTTTGCAATCAGGTTAGACGCAAAATAAAAAATTTTACTTATGAAAATTTGAATGATTTGAAGAATGAAAGTATAATAATAAAGAATATTGTAGTCGAAAAACCGGATGCATGGGAATTTAAATTAACTGCTGAATTATTAAAAGATCGGCTAAAGGAAATAAATAAAGATTATATAGAATTAGAAAATAATCTTTATTTCAAGAATTCTAAATCTCTTGAAGGAAAAGAATATATAACCTTTATGATGGACAAATTTTTAGATTTTTCAAATTTGATAAGAATTTTCACCAATATATTTAATAAAGAACTATATGCAGCATTTGGAGAAACTGGAGTGCCTGGTGATGTTTATGATATAAAGGCTGCAATTGAAAAAATACAAAATGTATGTAAACACCTTTTTCAATGGGAAGTAGAAATACAGTCAGTTAATGCACCTGAAGGAATGGAAATGATTCCTATATATATTAAAGGATGGACGAAGGTTATAGTTAATAAATTAAATGAATTTCCTAATTTAATTTATAGCAAAATAACGCCAGAAGCCTTAAAAAATAATAATAACACAATTGATCTAAACTTTAAAATAGATGAGTTACCAAATAATAAAGAATTTATGGCTTTACTTGAAGAACTTACGGAGAAAATTAAGCATGGATACAACCCATAAGACATTCCTTTGGAAACTTTATTTTTATAAGATTAATAATTCAATTTCATACTATTTAGAAATAAATCATTTTTTCTATATTTGTAAAAACACACCCACAACCTATGGAAAAGCTAAGAACTCTAAGAAAACAAAGAGGCTATACTCAGGAGTATATGTCCAATATTATCGCTACCGATGTATCCAACTACAGTCGTAAAGAAAGCGGTGATGTCAGAATATTTGATGATGAGTGGGAAAAGCTGGCTAAAGCTTTGGACGTTCAGGTAGAAGATATTAAAGAAGAGAAACCTGGTAATACAGTCAATTTTAATGATTCATCTACCAATTCAGGTCCATTCCTTAACAATCATTACAACATCCCTGATTATATCTTAGAAAATCAGCAGGAATACATCAACCTTCTGAAACAACAGATAGACGCCTTAACAGCGGAAAATAAGAAGTTAAAATCAAGAAAATAAATCTGCACAACAGATCATTATACCCAAACTGCTCCACACCGGAAGCAGTTTTTTGTTTATAGATGATACCTCGTTCTATTATTTAAACACAAAAGGCACAAAGCTTTTAAATTATTTAAACACTTTAGAGTACTTTAGTTTTAAAAAGTTTTACTAGTCTGAACATAAGAAGAGCACAAAAGCAGAAAATCAAAGATTTTCATAAAACTTAAGTGTACTTCCTGTACGCAATACATTCAACTTAAAATAACTAAAGTGTTTAAGAAAGCTTTTGTAACTTTTGTGGTCGATATATATCTTTTTAAACCACCCCGTCAAAAATTCTTTGAATTTTCGCCACCCCTCCGGAGGAGGGGAATGTGATCCCATCAATTAAAACTTCTGTGGCAAGAAATGGATAGAGTGAAATAAAAAAAGCGCACCCACCGGGTACGCTCTGTATTGTAAAAAACTGAATATTAATGTAATTCAGCAAGGTATTTCTCTGCATCCATCGCAGCCATACATCCGCTTCCTGCAGCGGTAATCGCCTGTCTGTAGATATGATCCTGAACATCTCCTGCAGCAAAAACTCCCGGAAGATTCGTTCTTGTAGATCCTTTTTCAGTAAGGATATATCCGTTTTCGTCAAGGTCAATCTGTCCTGCGAAAATATCTGTATTCGGTTTGTGCCCGATGGCGATGAAAATACCTTCTACATCAACGGTAGAGGTTTCCTGCGTTTGGTTGTTGATGATCCGTGCTCTTTCTACAAGGCTGTTTTCACCTTCAATACCAATCAGCTCATGATTGAATTTTACTTCAATATTCGGAGTGTTTTCCACTCTGTGGATCATTGCTTTAGAAGCTCTGAAAACGTCTTTTCTTACCAGCATGGTAACCTTTCTGGTAAGTTTTGCAAGATAAGTTGCTTCTTCAGCTGCTGTATCTCCTGCTCCTACTACTACCACGTCTTTTCCTCTGTAAAAGAATCCGTCGCACGTAGCACATGCCGAAACACCGCCTCCTGCATATTTCTTCTCATCGTCAAGGCCAAGATATTTTGCCGTAGCTCCTGTAGAGATAATCACTGTTTTTGCCAGAATTTCCTTGTTTCCAGCATATAATTTGTGAACACCGCCGTTTTCCTTAGAGAATTCAGCTTTGGTGATCATTTCATAATGAACTTTAGTGTCGAATCTTTCCGCCTGCTTCTGAAGGTCCATCATCATTTCAGGTCCTGTAATCCCTGCCGGATACCCTGGAAAGTTATCAACTTCCGTAGTTGTTGTTAATTGTCCGCCCGGCTCCAAACCTGTATACAGTTCAGGTTTTAAGTCTGCTCTTGCTGCATATATTGCCGCTGTGAAACCAGAAGGTCCAGATCCAACGATCACACAATCTAAAATATTTTGCTCCATAAATTTACTTTGTTCAAAAAGATTTTAATTCAGTCCGCTAATTTCGTAATTTTTAATGTTTTATTAAAGTATTTTTAATGATACTTGTCAATATCAAATATGTGAACTGTCGATAAATTGTTTGTGTTTCGGAATGCCGGTTAAATTATGCGATTATAGCTATTTTCATTTTCTCAGCCCTAAAACTCTTATACTCTCCCACTCTCAAACCCATCAACTCCTTACACCTTCATCTTAATTTTATCCACGTTGATAATCTTATACACCAGTTCCTTAATCAGTTCAGCTTCTCCCATATTAACGGCACCAAGTCCCTTTCCTTTCATATCAAACTCTCTTAATATGGAAATGACTCTTGTCGCATGCTTTAGAGGATACAGTCTTGCACTTTCTGCATAATCTTTGATAAAGTAAGGATTAACGCCCATCTGCGAAGCAATAACCTGTGGCGGCTGCCCGGCCATTGTCTGGTAAATAATCACATTGGAAAAGTAGCTGTAAAGGCTTGCCAGCATCATAACAAAAGGATTGTTCTTTGGATTTTTACCCATAAAATGAGCAATCTTAAAGGCTGCATCAGCATTTTTGGTCCCTAAAGCCTTCTGAAGTTCAAAAACATTATATTCCTTGCTGATCCCGATATGGTTTTCCACGATTGTCCCATCCAGTATTTCACCTTCTTTAAGGATGATCTTCAATTTATTCAGTTCGTTGGCAATTCTTGAAAGATCATTTCCCAGGTATTCTGCAAGCAAATGAGAAATATTGGGAGCTGTTTTAATTTTAAGTCGTGTACATTCATCAGCAATCCATTTCGGAAGATTGGTATCTCTTACTGATTCGCTTAGGAAAAGAACCTTTGCTTTGTCCAAAGCTTTTGTGGCTTTTTTTCTGCTGTCCAGTTTCTTATGCTTATGGGCAAAAACCAGCACTGTGGATGGCACGGGATTTTCAACATAGGCTTCCAGAACTCTGTTTTCCTCTTCATTAAATTTCAGATCCTGAGCTTCTTTTACAATGATCACCTGCTTGTCCCCCATCATCGGGAACTGTCTTGCCAGGGAAAGAATTTCCTGATAGGAAGTATCTTTTCCGTATACAACAGTCTGGTTAAAAGCTTTTTCATCTTCCTCCAGAAAGTCATGTTCTAGCACTTTTACAACAGCATCAATAAAGTAAGGTTCTTCTCCGTGGAAAAAATAAATAGGTAAAACTTCTTTATTTTTAATATTTTTGAGGATTAAATCTAATTCTTTCATCTTATTAATGGAACTTCCAAAACTGAATTTTCAGGAAACTTTTGATTTTAAATTCAAGAAAGACAAAGATAAGTTTTTTATTTATGACTTGATCCGCAAAACTTATCTTCTCCTTACCCCTGAGGAATGGGTAAGGCAGCACTGGGTACACTATTATCTTACCGTAAAAGCCTATTCCCGGTCGGCAATTATAACCGAAAAAAAGATCCTCCTGAACGGTCTTACCAAAAGAATAGACCTGCTTGTTACCGAAAAAACAGAACCCATTATCCTGATTGAATGCAAGGCGCCACAAATTAAGCTCACAGAAAAAACATTTGAACAGACCGCGCGGTACAATTCCATTATCGGAGCGAAAGAAATTATCCTGACAAATGGCCTGCAGCATATCAATGCGTACTATGAAAACGGGCAGTATCAATTCTATAAACCGGAGTAAACTTTCTCACCACAAATTTTTAATTGCCGGGGATCGTATTCCCATCCTCCGGAGGGGTGGCGAAAATTCAAAGAATTTTTGACGGGGTGGTTTAAAAAGATATATATCGACCACAAAAGTCATAAAAGCTTTTTTAAACACTTTAGTTATTTTAAGCTAAATGTATTGCATACAAGAAGTACACTTAAGTTTTTATGAAAACCTCTGATTTTCTGCTTTGCGCTCTTAGCACTTTGATAAACTTTTGAAACTAAAGTGATCTAAAATGTTTAATAGTAAAAACTTTTGCGACTTTTGTGGTTAAATAAAATTTAAAAAATTTAAAAGCATATATGGAAATTAAAAATATTATATTCGATTTTGGCGGCGTACTCATGGATTGGAACCCCAGGTATTTTTTTAAAGACTATTTCAATGACGATGAGAAAATGGAATACTTTCTTGAAAATATTGCCCAGTCAGAATGGAATGAAGAACAGGACCGAGGAAGAAGCCTGGCAGAAGGCACCGATATTCAGGTAAAAAAATTCCCTGAATGGGAAAAGGAGCTCAGAGCTTATTATGACAACTGGCCTGTAATGCTTAAAAGTGATATTCCACAGAACGTAGAGATTTTAAGACGCTTAGGAAATACAGATTATCAATTGTTCGGGCTCACCAACTGGTCTGAAGAAACTTTTCCCTATGCTTTGGAAAATTACGATTTCTTCAAGCTTTTTAATGGAAAGATAGTGGTTTCTGGAACAGAAAAACTGATTAAGCCGGATCCGAAAATCTGGCATGTTCTGCTGGAAAGATATGATCTTAAGGCCAATGAGTCTGTTTTCATCGATGATAATCCTAAAAATATCGAAATGGCTGATTCACTGGGGTTTATTACCATTAAAATCGATCCGGATACTGATCTAGCAAAAGAACTGGCAGATCTGGGAATTCAATTCTGATAAGCATTTGGTTTATAATAACCTTCATCCTCAATATAAGTTATTTTCTGTAATTTAGTTGAGGATTTTTTATTCATTCTTAGTCAAAACTATTTAACATCTACTAAATTAAAGAATATGATACGCAACCTATTATTAACAGCATGCATGATGAGTGCAGGGATTGTTTTTAGTCAAAAATTAAAATCCGTTTCCTATCAGGACGGTTCTCAGAAACTCAACGGCCTGGTTACTTCGAACGCCGGCAAAAAACTTCCGGGTGTGCTGATTCTTCCGGCCTGGAAAGGTATAGACGATGAAGCCAAAACAGCTGCCGCTGAGCTTGAAAAGCAGGGTTATATTGCCTTTATTGCCGATATTTACGGTGAGGGAAATATCCCGGCTGACAATGCTTCTGCCGGCAAAACGTCCGGATATTACAAACAGAATTATGACGCTTACCAGAAACGGATTTCCCTGGCTTTAGAACAATTGAAGAAAAACGGGGCAATTGCTGATAAAATTGCCGTGATCGGATACTGTTTCGGCGGAACTGGAGCTTTAGAATCTGCGAGAGGAAGTCTTCCGGTTGTTGGAGTTGTTTCCATCCACGGAAGTATAGGAAAGGATCAAACCAGAAAAAACAGTCCTATTTCCGCAAAGATTTTAGTGGAGAATCCTGCAGATGATCAGGGAGTAACGCCGGAAGACTATAACAACTTAATCAAAGAAATGAACGAGGGCAATGCAGATTGGCAGATCATTACTTATGCCCATTCAAAACATACGTTTACCGATCCGAAATCACCGGATTACAATGAAGTAATGGCCAAAAGAGCGTGGAACCATACGCTGCTATTCCTGAAAGAGATATTGAAATAAATTCATTTATTTCAGTGTAACAATGTAGCAATTTAACAGTACAGCAATACTTACCGACGAATCGGGTTGGTATATTGTTACACCGCCACATTGGTTGATTTACAAATATTTTATCTTATTTAAAAAGATGCTTCGACTCCGCTCAGCATGACAACGCTAATACTAACTGTATTTTTTTACTGTCATGCTGAGCAGAGTTGAAGCATTATATTACGTAATGTGGTGACAACAAATAAGCAAAATCCGGTAAGCATCTACTCTAGAACCCTCAAACCTTCCGACTCTCAAACTCTTTATTCTTCTCTGTTTACCAGATCCATAGAAAACGCCGGAAGGCAGATGGCAATATATTCGCAAGGTTCTGAGAAAGGGTTGCTGTAACGCACTCTTGCTCCTTTTTCTATTAAAATACTCTGTCCTTTTTCAAGAATAATGATTTCCCCATCTATCTCAAACTGTTTTTTTCCTGAGATAATAAGGGTAAACTCATCGAAATCCGGAGTCTGATGCGGCTCACTCCAGTCCGGTGGTGCTACCATGTGGGCAATGGAAACATTTGAATTTCCTGTAGAATTTCCCCAATGCTCTTCAATCAGTTTTCCGTCTGTGGTAGGAACTACAAATGGTGATTTTTGGATCTTATATTTTTTCATGAGTGGTTTTCTTTTTCGATTTCATATACAAAATTAGTTCGTGTAGGCTCTGTATAATAGGCCACTTCCTCTTCTGCGATCTTTTTGCCACCAATTCTTTCCAAAGCAGTCTGGGAACGGAAATTTTCTTTCCCGATATGGAAATGTACTTTGTCTACATACTGGAAGATATAATCAAGCATCATTTTTTTTATTTGGGGATTGATTCCTTTCCCCCATGATTTTGTTCCATAGAAAGTATAGCCTATGAAAATACAGTTCTCATTTTCATCAAAATTGTAAAAACGTGTACTTCCCAAGACATCACCGGATGATTTTTCAATAATCTTAAAAGCTCCTTCGCTTTCCATCGCTCCTTTAAAAAAGGATTCAAAAACTTCTCTTTTATAGCGGTCCGGATTCGGGTGCTGCTCCCAAACTCTGGGATCGGAGGCTACTTCGTATAAAGACTCAAAATCCCCTTGCTGTAAGGGGATTAGCTTATATTCCTGATTTTCTAAAACAGGCTGAATTGAAAATTTCATTGTTTAGCTTTTGGTTTTTGCTGCTTCAGCTTCTATTTTCTTAATTTCTTTCAGCTTATCTGCGATCTTAATGACAGCATCTGGTTTTGCCGGTTTCAAAGCAACTTCTGCCTGAGCCATATCCCATTTAATAACAAGGTTACCCGAGTTTTCATCAGTTGGATTCAGGGTGATTTCAAACCACTCCTGCTTGTCAGCCAGTTTGTTCACCGGTACGGTTACATCTACCACATCCTGTTTCGGATCATAGGTATAAGCACCCCATTGCTGGAAATCTTTATTTAATATCACTTTCCATTCTTTTTCTGTAGGAACGATAAAAAGCCCGTACGTTCCTGCCGGAACCATTTTTCCACCGAAATTAACAGACTGTCCGAATGTGATTTTTGTAGATGAGTTAGCGCCTGCCCGCCAAACCTGTCCGTAAGGAACCAGTTCTCCGAAGATCTTACGCCCTTTCACTCCCGGTCTTCCGTAATCAATGCTGATTTTAGACATAGAAAACTGCTGTTCTACCCTCTGACGCGGACTTGCAGCCGGTACTGAGTAATCCTGAGCAAAGCTTAAAGCCGAAGCTGATAGGCAAAGTGCAAATAGTAACTTTTTCACGTGTAAATTTTTGCCTAAATTTACAAAAATCAAAATAAAATAGCCTTCTCTAATTCCAATAATTTTTGCTTTCTCCAGATTCCTCCTGCATAGCCTACCAGATCTCCATTTGAACCTATTACACGATGGCAGGGTATCAGAATAGCAATTTTATTGATGCCGTTTGCTGTTCCCACTGCACGTATGGCCTTGGGATTTCCCAAAAACTCTGACTGCTGTTTATAGGATCTGGTCTCCCCCATCGGAATTTCACGCAGAAGCTGCCAGACCTTTTCCTGAAACGCGGTTCCGGTAATGTAAAGGGGAACATCAAAAGTTCGTCTTTTCCCTTCAAAATACTCTTCTAATTCATTTTCAAGTTGTATAAAATGTTTGTGATCTCCTTGTTCAATATCAGCTTTTAATGCTTTTGATAAGGAGGTAAACTGTTTTTCAAAATTTTTCCGGTCGGTAAACTCAAGAAGGCAGATTCCTTCTTCAACGGCACAGGCCGCCATTTCTCCCAGCGGGGTCTGTATGGTTTTACGGTAAATGATTTCCATAGATCTAAAATTAATAAATATTTGGAATCTTTACCCCAAAACCTCAACTCACTGAAAGGATTTTTTCTGCCTGACGAATATGTCTTACGTTATGATAAATCACAAAACGAAAAGTATCTCCAAGCTTAAGCCTGATGAGCTTTGAAATACTGATGCCGGTCTTAACGGTATTAAGGTCAGTCTCTTTTGCTTTTTCCAGCAGTTCTATTAATTGATATTGCTGCTTTATAAACTCTTTTATGACTTCCTTATCCAGCTGGCTGTGTACCGGATTCATATTTTTGAAGGTTTTCATTTTGTTAAGCTTTTCCTTGGGAAGCATGCTTTCTGCAAAATAATTCCCCAGTATTCCCGCCTTAAAAACAGGTACGGGAGAAGTTCTTGAAGAAGAAATTCTGTGGCTGATTTCCGGAATATAGAAATTCCCGTAACGGTTAAGATGCTCAAGACATTCCAATACACTCCAGCTTTCATTTGAAATTCTTGAATTGAGCTTATCATCGGGTTGCCGAAGAAGATCCTCTGTGTATTGTATATGTTTCTTAGTGAGTGTTTTCAGTTCATCCAGTAGTTGTGAGGCGGAAATTTTCATTGATGATTTTTAAGCAAATTTCGGGATCATTTTTTTCTTAAATCTTGACTGAACTCAAGATTTTTTGAGCCTGGACAAAGTTTCCGGAGACATCCTGAGATAGTTGGCAATGTATTTATTGGGGACTTCCTGAAACAGCTTCGGGCTTCTTTTCAATACTCTTTCAAAACGTTCCTTTGGCGAATGGGTCAGCAGGTCTTTTTCCCTTTCGATCTGCTGCAGGACGAGATCTTCCAAAACACCGGTCCAAAATTTCAAGTTCTCTTCACCGGACTGAATGAAGCTGTAGAAATCTTTTTTTGCAGCTATTTTTACAGTTGATTTTTTTATCGCCTGAATATAAAAATCTGATGGCTTTCCTGAAAGGAAGGAATCCAGCGAAACAATAATATTCCCGGTATATCCGAAACGGATGACTCTTTCCTCATTTTTGTCCATCATAAAGATCCTGACGCTTCCGTTTTCTATAAAATAAATATCGGTATCTGTACTTCCTGAAATCTTCAGAAATTCATTCCGTTTGAATTCTTTTTTCTCCCAGTGAAGACCACTGTTAAGCAGCTTTTGAATCATCTGATTTTAGTTTTTGCTGTTCCAAAGATAATGGGTAATTTTAAAATTCCGGAATTTAACCCATAATCACATCAGAATGTTCAGAAAACCAAGCATTATCTTACTGCTTTCCGCAGGTCTTTTCAGCATCAATGCACAGCAGATGATCCCGTTCAGAATAACAAAACACAATAATATCATCATCAAAACCCTGGTGAATAAAAAGGACTCTCTGGATCTGATGTTCCAGATCGCTATGGAAGATGCGTCGATCTCTCCGGAAAGACACCACAAAGCAGATCATATTATTTTTGATAAGGATGATGTAAGTAATAATAACACGGTACAGATCGGGAAGATGAATTTAAATAATGTCCGTTTTTTCAATAATGAGCTGACGGGACATGAAGCAGATGGAAAGATCGGAACAGGAATGTTCTCTGGAAAATCATTTAAAATAGATTATGACAACAGCAGGTTTGAAATTTTTGATAAAAAACCGGATTTAAAAGGTTACCAAAGCATTATGCTGTTCAATGAGAATGGACAGTTTTTTATTAACGCAGATAATGTCATTGATGGCAAGCAACAGCAGGAAGCCTATTTTCTGCTGCAATCCGGATATTCCGGAGCTATTCTCTACAGCAACGCTTTTGCAGAAGAAAAAGAGCTGGATAAGCTTTTAAAAGTGACTTCGGAAAAAACCATGAAGAACTCCGCTGGAGAAAGTATTGTAACGAAACAGGGAATTCTCCCGTTCTTCAAGCTGAATAATTCTGTTCTGAAGGATGTACCTGCGGGCTTTTTCGCGGGGAAACGTAAAACGCAGACGGTCAGTTATCTGGGGGCAGATATGCTTAAAAGGTTCAACTGGATCTTCGATGCTGACAGAAAAACTGTGTACATTAAGCCGAGCAAATATTTTTCTGAGCCTTATTATAAAATGAATTAACGGAGTTATTTAAAATAAGATAGCTCCTTCCAGCTCCAGGAGCTTTTGCTTTCTCCAGATTCCTCCGGCATATCCCACCAGTTCGCCATTTGAGCCTATTACCCGGTGACAGGGAATAATGATGGCAATTTTGTTAATTCCATTTGCCGTTCCTACAGCGCGCACGGCTTTAGGATTGCCCAAAAATTCGGATTGCTGTTTGTACGTCCGGGTTTCTCCTAGGGGTATTTCAGTCAAAAGCTGCCAGACTCTTTTCTGAAAATCTGTTCCGGTGGTAAAAAGCGGCACATCAAATTTCGTTCTTTTTCCCTCAAAATATTCATTGAGCTCATCTTCCAGCTGTTTAAAGTGCTTATTCTCGCCCTGAACAATTTCTGCATTCATCGCTTTGGACAGCCGGCTGAGTTGACGGTCTATATTTTTCCGGTCTGTAAATTCGAGCAGGCATATTCCTTCTTCACATGAACAAGCGAACATAGGACCTAATGGGGTCTCCAGCCTTTTCATATCTATAATTTTCCGGCGGACTGTATGTTTAGGTGTCGTGCCAATCACATCTTTAAAGCGTTCATTAAAGCCGCTTAAACTCTCGTAACCTGATTCCAGCGCTGCTTCCATAATGCTTCCGCCATTTTTTATTTTCTTAAATGCTTTATTCATTCTGAATTCTCTCTGAAAAGCCTGAAAAGTCATTCCATGGTTTTTCAGGAACCAGCGCCTTATGGTTACCGGCTCAATATTTCTTTTGAGAAGGTCTGCATCTTTGATTTTTAATGATTCGTTCTGCTGAAGTTCATCCAATAAATCCTGAATATACCTGGGTGTTTCATTCAGTTTTTCAAGCGGTCTGCAAATTTTGCACGGTCTGTAGCCGTTTTCTATCGCTTTTTCTGTATTGATGAAGAATTCTACATTTTCTCTTTTGGGCTTTCTGGCTGTACAGGTTGGACGGCAGAATATACCCGTAGTTTTTACAGCCATCCAGTAAATGCCTTCAAATGAGGAATCTTTTTCTAAAGATGCCTGATACATTCTTTCTTCTGTAAGCTTTATCATATCTAAAAAATTGGGGAAAAGCTCCCGGTCTCACCGATGTTTTTTAATGCCGTTTCCAATTGTCCATAAATATAACCATTTAAGAAATTTCCGGATGAAATTCTTTTAACACCCAGCCTTTTCAGGGTATTAAAATCCGGAAGTTCAGGCATGGCCATAACACTGAACGGAAGTTTTGCGGCATCGGTAAGGCGTTGAATATCCTGTGTTTCAGTAATGCAGGGAACAAAAATTCCGTCTGCTTCTGCTTGTTCTATGATTTTCATCCGCTGCAAAGCTTCTTCTGCTGCATTGTCTACACCGAGCAGAAACGGATCTATTCTGACGTTGACGAAAATCTCAGTGTTCTGTTCTTTTAGTTTTTGAATAACTGCATTTAATTTATTAAAAAAATCGTCTGCACTTAATAATTTTCTGCTACCGTCAACAATAACACTATCCTCTATATTGATCCCGACAATGCCAGCCTTAGCCAGTCTGGAGATGTTTGCTGCAATCTCGTCCGTGGTTTTCCCATAACCGCCTTCCAGATCTACGGATAGCGGAATTGATATGGATTTTACAATTCTTTCAATGATATAAAAGTATTCATCAAAGCTTATATTTTCACCGTCTTCGTATCCGAGGCTAAACGCTACAGCTGAACTTGAAGTTGCTACTGCCTGGTAGCCCAATTTATCATAAACCTTAGCACTCTGAACATTCCAAACGTTTCCTATCAATAATGGCTCATTCTGCTGATGCAGTTCTCTGAATTTCTGTATTGCTGTCATTTTATTTTTTTATCAAAAGTAATATGGATGCTGCTTTTATGCAACCGAAAAACGGACAAGTATTTTTTAATAAAAACCCCGCAAGAAAACTCACGGGGTTTGAATATATTCTTTGGTTCCGAAATTACATCGTCTCCATTTTGAAACTCATGCTTTCAATGACTTTCAGGATAGCTTCTACTGTGTCCATTGAGGTTAAACAAGGAACTCCGTTTTCCACACTCATTCTTCTGATCTGGAATCCGTCTCTTTCTACCTGTTTTCCTTTGGTCATGGTATTCACTACATACTGTACTTTTCCTTTCTGGATCAGGTCGATAAGGTTCACATCGTCTTCTCCTATTTTGTATCCGATCTTGCAAGGAATTCCTTTTTCTTCAAAGAATTTAGCGGTTCCTTCCGTGGCCCAGATTCTGAAGCCAACTTCATGGAATCTTGCCGCCAGATCTGCAGCTTCCTGCTTGTGCTTATCTGCTACTGTGAACAAAATAGAGCCGTGAATAGGAACTTTTCTTCCTGCTGCGATCAGTCCTTTGTAAAGAGCTTTCTCCAATGTTGTATCTTTCCCCATTACTTCTCCTGTAGACTTCATTTCAGGTCCCAGAGAGATATCAACCTTCGTCAGCTTTGAGAAAGAGAACACCGGAACCTTTACAAAGACTCCTTCTTTATTCGGAACTAATCCGTTTTTGTACCCTAAATCTTTCAGCTTCTGACCTAAAATTGCTTTCGTTGCCAGGTTAGCCATCGGTACTTCAGTGATTTTAGATAAGAAAGGAACTGTTCTTGATGAACGCGGGTTCACTTCGATCACATATACATTTCCTTCGAAAAGAACATACTGGATGTTCATTAAACCGATCACATTCAATCCTTTGGCCAGTCTCTGGGTATAATCTACCAGAGTATCGATTTCCTGCTGCGAAACGTTCTGAGGCGGATACACAGCGATTGAATCTCCGGAGTGAACTCCCGCTCTTTCGATATGTTCCATAATTCCAGGGATAATGACTGTTTCACCATCACAGATTGCATCAACCTCAACTTCTTTTCCTGTAATATAGCGGTCTACCAAAACCGGATGTTCCGGACTTGCATCTACCGCAAATTCCATATAATGAGCCAGTTCGCTTTCGGTATAAACAATTTCCATTGCTCTACCTCCCAGAACATAACTTGGACGAACCAAAACCGGATACCCGATCTCACTGGCTATTTTAATGGCTTCTTCTTTTGATGTTGAAGTTTTTCCTAAAGGTTGTGGAATTCCCATTTCCTGAAGGGCTTTTTCAAATTTGTCCCTGTTTTCAGCACGGTCTAAATCTTCCAGTGATGTTCCCAGAATTTTCACTCCGTAACTTGCCAGTTTATCTGCTAAGTTGATCGCTGTCTGACCTCCGAACTGAACCACCACTCCCATTGGCTTTTCAAGATCGATGATATTCATTACATCTTCCTCCGTTAAAGGTTCGAAGTATAATTTATCTGAAATCGAGAAGTCTGTAGAAACCGTTTCCGGGTTGTTGTTGATGATAATAGCTTCATAACCCATCTCCTTGATCGCCCAAACCGAATGAACTGTAGCATAGTCGAACTCTACTCCCTGCCCGATTCTGATAGGTCCTGAACCCAGAACAACCACCTTTTGCTTATCCGTTACCACACTTTCATTTTCTTCTTCATAGGTTCCGTAGAAATAAGGGGTTTCACTTTCAAATTCTGCTGCACACGTGTCTACCATTTTGTAAACCGGTATCACCCCGTTTTCTTTTCTGAAATTATAAACCTCTCTCTGAGAAGATCCCCATAAATGAGCGATATTCTGATCCGAGAAACCTAATTTTTTAGCCTGAATTAAAATTTCTTTGTCGAATTGATGGGCAGCTATTTCTTTTTCAAAATCAACAAGTTTCTTTAATTTCCAGATGAAGAATTTATCAATTTTGCTCCATTCTACAATTTGTTCCCAATCGTACCCTCTTCTCAGAGCGTCACAGATAATGAACAGTCTTTCATCGTCACAAACTCTGATTCTTCTTTCGATATCTTCGTCCGTTAAAGCGGCAGCCTGTTTTGTTTTTAATCCCAAGTGTCTTAAACCTGTTTCTAAAGAACGAACAGCTTTCTGTAATGATTCTTCGAAGTTTCTTCCGATTGCCATTACTTCTCCGGTCGCTTTCATCTGTGTAGACAATCTTCTGTCCGCTGTTTCGAATTTATCGAACGGGAATCTCGGGAATTTTGTCACCACATAGTCAAGGGCCGGTTCAAAACATGCGTATGTTTTTCCTGTTACCGGGTTCATGATTTCGTCAAGCGTTAATCCTACTGCAATTTTTGCTGCAATTTTCGCAATCGGGTATCCTGTCGCTTTACTTGCCAAAGCTGATGAACGGGAAACCCTAGGGTTCACTTCGATGATATAATAATTGAATGAATGCGGATCTAAAGCCAGCTGTACATTACATCCTCCTTCAATTCCTAAGGCTCTGATGATCTTTAGGGAAGCATTTCTCAATAACTGATACTCTCTGTCAGAAAGTGTCTGAGAAGGCGCCACTACGATAGAATCTCCCGTGTGAACTCCTACCGGATCTATATTTTCCATGTTACAAACCACAATTGCATTGTCGTTGGCATCACGCATTACTTCGTATTCAATTTCTTTGAAACCTGCAATTGATCTTTCAATAAGACATTGCGTCACCGGGCTGTACTTTAATCCTAATTCAGCAATTTCTTTCAGCTCAGCTTCGGTAGAGGCAATACCTCCTCCTGTTCCTCCCATCGTAAAGGCAGGACGAACAATCACCGGATATCCTATTTCTTCAGCAAAACGGATTGCTCCTTCTACTGTAGTAACGATATCTGATTCCGGAACCGGCTCGTTCAGCTCTCTCATCAGCTCACGGAAAAGATCTCTGTCTTCCGCTCTGTTGATCGCAGAAAGTGTCGTTCCTAAAACTTCCACTTTGCATTCTTCAAGAATTCCTGATTTTTCCAATTCTACCGCCATATTCAGTCCCGTCTGGCCTCCAAGCGTCGGTAACAAAGCATCAGGACGTTCTTTTCTGATGATGTGGCTTACAAACTGAAGGGAGATCGGCTCGATATATACTTTATCCGCGATTTCCACATCCGTCATAATGGTTGCAGGGTTCGAATTAATCAGAATCACCTTGTAACCTTCTTCTCTTAAAGACAGGCAAGCCTGCGTTCCTGCGTAATCAAATTCAGCTGCCTGACCGATGATGATGGGTCCTGAACCGATTACTAAAATTGTTTTTATATCTGTACGTTTTGCCATTTTTCTTTTTATTATAGAGTCAGGATTCTAGAGCCAAGAGCCAAGATTCCAGACTTTTATTTTAAATTATTTTTAAACGAATAAATCATTCTCTGAATTTCAGAAACTTCACTTAGTAAAGCATTTATTTTTTCTTCTGGTAAAAGATTTAATTCTTTAATCAAAATCAGCTGTGTCTGCAGTTCAAAAGCTGAACCCAGGGCAACTGCCAGAAAATGATTAAACTCTTTACTTCCATTTCTGCCGGAACCTTCCGCAATATTCGAAGGAATAGAAACTGCAGATCTTTTAATTTGAGAAATCAAACCAAACTTTTCATCATTACTAATCTCCTGACAGATAATGTAAACATTTTTTGCCAGTACAATAGATTTCTGCCAGAAAAGTAGTTTCTCAAAGTTGTGCATCTGTAGTCTATTAATCTTGTTTTGCGTCCTGATTCTTGATTCCTGATTCTTGGTTCTTATTTTTTGAATTCTTCCATTAAATCAATGAACTCATCAAACAAATAATTTGCATCTTCTGGGCCCGGGCTTGCTTCCGGGTGATACTGAACGGAGAAGCAAGGATGGATCTTATGCTTCAAGCCTTCATTGGTTTTGTCATTTAGGGCGATGTGGGTTTCAACCAAGTCTGTTCCTTTAAGGCTTTCCTGATCTACAGCATATCCGTGATTCTGAGAAGTGATAGATACTTTATTTTTTTCAAGATCAAGTACAGGGTGGTTTCCTCCGCGGTGTCCGAACTTCAGCTTGAAAGTTTTTGCACCACAAGCCAAGCCTATCAACTGATGTCCCAGGCAAATTCCGAAGATCGGAACTTTCCCTAGTAATCCGCGGATCATCTCTAGTGCCTGAGGGTTATCTTCAGGATCACCGGGACCATTTGAAAGCATAATTCCGTCCGGATCCATCAATAGGATTTCTTCTGCTGAAGTGTCGTGGGAAACTACAGTGATATCGCAGTTTCTTTGAGACAGTTCTCTGATAATTCCTAGTTTGGAACCAAAATCGACCAACACTACTTTAAATCCTCTTCCCGGATTGGCGTAAGCTGTTTTTGTAGAAACGGTTTCTACCTGATTGGTTGGGAAAGTTGTCGATTTCAATTCTGCAACAACTTCATTTTCATCCGCCTCTACGTTTACAATTTTTCCTTTCACCACACCTGAATTACGAAGAATTCTGGTGAGTCTTCTGGTATCAATTCCAGAAATTCCCGAAAGGTTTTTCTTTTTAAATAATTCATCTAAAGTGATCTGGGTACGGAAATTGGAAGGAAGATCGCAAAGCTCCTTTACAATAAGTCCTTTAATCGCCGGCTCGATACTTTCATAATCATCACGGTTAATACCATAATTTCCGATAAGCGGATAGGTCATGCAAACAATCTGACCGCAGTATGACGGATCGGAGATCAACTCCTGATAGCCTGTCATTCCGGTATTGAAAACTACTTCTCCGGCCGTTTCCAACTCTGCTCCGAAACCTTCTCCATGAAACACTTCACCGGACTCCAGTATTAATTTTTTCTTCATTTTATTTATCTCTTTATTCTATTTTATTCTGTTTTTAACCACCCCGTCAAAAATTCTCTGAATTTTTGCCACCCCTCCTCTGGAGGGGAATTTTTGTCGGTTCAAGATCTGAAATCCGAAAGCCGAGTCTTATTTAAAGGTATACCCTGCTTTTTCCAAGGTTTCTTTCAAAATTGCCATTCTTGCGAATACGCCGTTCTGCATCTGTTTAAAAATCCTTGAACGTTCACATTCTACAAGGTCTGTATCAATCTCCACACCTCTGTTGATGGGAGCGGGGTGCATAATGATCGCACTCTCTTTCATTGCTTTTTCTCTTTCTTTCGTAAGACCATATTTTCTGTGGTATTCGGAAGCGGAGTAACTTATTTTTGCATCATGTCTCTCATGCTGGATCCTTAGCAGCATCAGTACATCCACTTCAGCTATTAGCTGATCAACCGGCAGGTAGGTTCCATTAATTAAAGCGCCTTCATCAAACCAGTCTTCAGGTCCTGAGAAATATACTTTAGCCCCTAATTTCCTTAATGCTTCTGCATTAGAATTGGCTACACGGCTGTGCTTTACATCACCAACAATCCCTATTTTCAGTCCTTCGAATTTTCCGAATTCCTGAAAGATCGTCATCAGATCCAGCATGCACTGGGACGGATGGTTTCCTGTACCGTCTCCTCCGTTGATCACCGGAATATTGATGTTGCTTAATTCTTCAAAATACCTGTCTTTTTTATCTCTGATCACCACCAGATTTATTCCAAGGCTTTCAATGGTTTTCACGGTGTCATAAAGACTCTCTCCTTTGTTTACAGAACTGTGGGAAGCATCAAAAGGTACTACCTGCAGTCCCAGCTTTCTTTCTGCGATATCAAAACTTGTCTTTGTTCTTGTACTGTCTTCAAAGAAAAGATTTGAGCAGAAAATTTCTCCTTCAATTTTTGCAGTTTTCCCGTTGGCAAAAGCCAGTGCTTCGGTCAGTATACTGTTGATTCTCTCGGTGCTTAGTTCTGTAATCGTAAACATAATTCTTAATTTTTGAGCATAAAAAAAGCGAAGACAACATCTTCGCTAATAATAATAAATATCGTAAAGGGCGCTTTCGCCCGGTAAATCTAATGATATAAACACTCTTTTATTCATTAGGTGCAAAGATACAAAAATTTCACGAACCTACAAAACCTAAGTTTAAAATAAATTAAAACCTCTTAATCATTCCTTATTTTCATTTATAATTGATAATTTTGTTAAAACTCAAACCTGTTCTATGGATTTAAAAGACAAAATGATTCTCAGTATCATTCAGGAAGACTCTACTTTATCTGTGAAAGAAATTTCAGAAAGAATAGGTCTTACCTTCACTCCGACTTATGAGCGTATCAAACAGCTGGAGAAACAAGGTATTATTGAGAAATACGTTGGTCTTTTGAACCGTGAAAAACTGGGACTGAACATTGTTGTTTATTGTAATGTCCGTCTAAAAGAGCAATCCCAGAAAGTACTGGAAACCTTTGAGAAAAACATTATGAAACATGATGAAGTCCAGGAAATCATCAGTCTTTCCGGTGAATATGATTATATGCTTAAAATTATTGCAAAGGACATTAATTCTTATAATGATTTCGCCGTTAATGTCATCTCGAATATCCCCAATATCGGCCAGTATCACAGCTCTATCGTGCTTCACGAAGTGAAAAAATCCACTAAGTTTAAAATTGACCTGGAATAATTCTACTACAATCAAAATCCAGCATTTATCCATTAAAAAGATGCTTCGACTTCGCTCAGCATGACATTTTCATTACTAAACATCATTTTGAAGCTGTCATACGGAATGAGGCCGAAGCATCTGATCATTTTTAATCAATCCAGTGATTAAAAACTATCAACCCAATAATTTGTTTTTCAGCTTATTAAACTGATATTCTATTTTATCCAGACAAAGATTCCCTATGCTTCCCTGATGGGTATGCTCAAGGTTTCCCATTTCAAACTCAAATTCATTATTTTCAATCTCCTGCCCTACTTTTACATAGGCATCACGGAATGAGCTTCCCTTTTTCACTTCTTCATTGATCTTCTCTACACTGAAAAGATATTTATACTTCTCATCTTCCAGAATCCCATCTTTTACCTGAATATTCGGAAGGGTATAACTTAAGATCTCCAGACATTCTTTCAAAGAATCGATGGCAGGAAAAAGAATTTCTTTTGTCAGCTGCACATCTCTGTGGTATCCTGACGGTAAATTATTGGTCAGTAAGATCAATTCATTTGGCAGAGACTGAATTCTGTTGCACCGTGCACGAACCAGTTCGAAAATATCCGGATTCTTTTTGTGAGGCATAATGCTGCTTCCGGTGGTAAACTCCTTCGGAAAGCTTATAAAATCAAAGTTCTGGCTTAGATACAAACAGACATCATAAGCAAATTTCCCAAGCGTCCCTGCCAAAGTTGCCATGGCCATAGACAGCATTTTCTCAGATTTTCCGCGGGTCATCTGTGCATATACAGAATTATAATTCATCGACTGAAAACCTAAGTTGTAGGTCGTACTTTCTCTGTCAATCGGGAAAGAGGAACCGTATCCAGCCGCTGAACCCAGAGGATTTTTATTGATGATATTCTTCACCGAAAACAGCATTTCAACGTCATCCAATAATGCTTCGGCATACGCCCCAAACCATAACCCAAATGAAGACGGCATCGCGATCTGAAGGTGGGTATAGCCCGGGAGCAGTATATTTTTATGCTGATCGGCTAATTTGATTAAAATTTGAAAAAAACCATCAGTCAAAGCTGTAATTTCACGGATCTCATCCAGTAAATAAAGCTTAATATCCAGTAAAACCTGATCATTCCGTGATCTTGCCGTATGGATTTTCTTTCCGGTGTCGCCTAATTTTTCAATTAAAACAGCTTCAACCTGAGAATGAATATCTTCGGCTTCTTTATCGATTTCAAAATTTCCGTTCTCGATATCTTTTAAAATATCTGCCAAAACAGAAAGCATCTGTTCTGATTCTTCACCGGAGATAATTCCGGTTTCTGCCAACATCCGGCAATGTGCCATGGAGCCTTTAACATCATATTTTGCTAAACGCTCGTCAAAGTCAAGATCTTTCCCGACTGTGAATTTGTTGACAAGTATATTGGTGGCCAGGTCGTCCTTCTGCCATATTTTTTTCATACTATTCTTTTTACAATATTCAATTCGTTTCAACCTGCCCAGCAGAGCATCCTTATTATTTAACTATAAAAAAACATCTCCACATTCAAAGTCTCTGTCTTTAATCTTCTTTTTTGCATAAATCTTTATTAAAAACTAGACTTTACTGCCTGCTGAGCATGGTTAAAACATTTATTTTATTTTAGATATTAGAAGTTAGAAATTAGATATTAGTACAATGTATATATAGTTTTTTCCTATTTCTAACTTCTAATTTCTAATTTCTAACATCTACTTCTCATTACAACACTTTCTCCAAGATCCTTATATAGATCCCGATTCCTTCCTCAATCTCTTTGATATGGACGTATTCATCTGCCGTATGGGAGCGCCTACTGTCGCCGGGACCTATTTTCACGGATGTACATGGAATGATGGCTTGGTCGGACGATGTTGGTGAACCGTAGGTTGTCCTTCCGATCTCCAGACCTGCCTGTACAAACGGATGATCCATTTCTATTTTTGAGGAATTCAGCCTGAAAGATCTCGCCGTTAATGAAGACTTCATCTGCGACTGAATGATTTCAAAAGCTTCCTTATTGGAATATTCATCCGTAACCCTTACATCCAGCGTGAAGGTGCAGGCTTCCGGAACTACATTGTGCTGAACGCCTGCATGAATGCCTGAAAGCGTAACTTTTACTTCCCCTAAATAGTTTGAAACTTTCGGAAATTTAAAAGCCAGAATATTGTGAAGATCTTCCATGCATTTTACAATGGAGTTATCGTCGTTCGGATGAGCAGCGTGAGAAGGAGTTCCTTTCATTTCCCCGTCTATAACCAAAAGTCCTTTTTCCGCGATCGCCAGATTCATCTGCGTGGGTTCTCCTACAATGGCGAGCTCTATGTTCGGGAGCTGTGGAAATAATGCCTCGATTCCATCAAATCCTGAAATCTCCTCCTCAGCCGTCAACGCAATTACTAAATTATATTTTAAATCTTCTTTTTCATAAAAATGTAAAAAAACCTGGGCCATAGAAACCAGAGAAGCTCCGGCATCATTACTTCCCAATCCGTACAGCTTTCCGTCCTGCTCAACAGGGAGAAAAGGATCTAATGTGTAGGCTTTATTCGGTTTTACGGTGTCGTGATGCGTATTCAGCAGAATGGACGGCTTCAATGCATCAAAGTTTTTATTGACTGCCCAGATATTGTTTTTAAATCGTTTTGCAGGAATATGGTGTTCCTTAAAAAAATTCTCAATTTCTACAGACGTATTGTATTCATCTTTGCTGAATGAAGGAATTGCAATCAGCTTTTTAAGCAATTCCACTGCCTGAGTCAGCAGCTCTTCTTTACTATAAACAGATTTCAGTTCCTCCATGATGATTTTCTATATGTTTTTTTAATCGGGTTTCTTTAATTAAGAATACCTTATTTACATTATTTTTTACTGCTCCAAGAGCATTTTCAAGTTTGGGCAAAATTCCTTTGTGCAGTTTTCCTGCTTCTTTCAATACAGAAAATTCTTCTGCAGATACACTTTTTATAACGGATCCGGGATCTTCAACATTTTCCAAAACTCCTTCTTTATCAAAACAATACAATAATTCCACATCATATTTTGAAGATAAAGCCTGAGCAATTACCGAAGCAATTGTATCTGCGTTGGTATTAAAAAGATTTCCCTTTTTGTCATGGGTAATGGCTGAAAAAACAGGCACCAGTTTAAGTTTAATCAATTTTGATATCAATTTCCTGTTCACACTTTTCTTCTCAATATCTCCTACAAATCCGAAATCTATTTCTGCATGTTCTCTTTTTTTGGCTTTAATCAAATTGGCATCAGCTCCGGAAAAACCTATAGCCCGGCACTTTTTCTGCTGAAGTTTTGCCACTATATTTTTATTGATACTTCCTGCATATACCATCGCCACAATATCCAGCGTATCTTTATCCGTGATTCTCCGTCCGTTGATCATTTTTTGCTCAACTCCTAATTTATCCGCCAGAGTGGTTGCCAGTTTTCCGCCTCCATGAACCAGAATTTTCTTTTCCTTAATTTCAGAAAACTGCTCTAAAAATTCGTTCAGTAATTCCTCATCATCAATTAGATTACCGCCGATTTTTATAATGTATAGTTTTTCTTTCATTGTAAATACTTTTTAAGATTCTTATCCTTGTTAAGGTTTAAAACCCTGACAAGAATCGAGGACTAAAAAATTTCAGTTATTTAGAATTCAATCTATCCAAAATTTCTGAAAAAACTGCCTGAGCAGAGAAAATTCTGTTTTTTGCCTGCTGATAGATGATAGAATTTTCTCCATCCATCACTTCATCACTCAATTCTACATTACGACGGACAGGAAGACAGTGCATTACTTTTGCCTGATTGGTGTTTTCCAGTTTTTCTCCGGTCAGCATCCAGCTTTCTTTCACTTCCGGCATTGTTGCATAATCATCAAAAGACGACCAGTTTTTCACATAGATAAAATCGGCATCTTGTAAAGCTTCATCCTGATTATGAATCACTTTGATGTCTTTTGTGAAATTTTTATCCAGATCATAACCTTCAGGATTGGCGATTACAAAATCAACGTCCATTTCCTGCATCCATTCTGCAAAAGAATTTCCAACGGCCTGAGCAATGGGTTTGATATGTGGCGCCCAGGTCAGAACCACTTTCGGCTTACGTTCTTCTTTCCAGTTTTCTGTAATGGTAATACAGTCTGCCAGACTTTGCAGCGGATGGCGAGTTGCGGACTCCAGAGAAACGACAGGTACTTTTGCGTGCTGCTCAAACTGGCTGAGAATACTTTCATTGACATCATCTTCTTTTGACTTCATTCCCGCAAAACAACGCACTGCAATGATATCACAGTATTGGTTCAATACTTCTATCGCATCTTTGATATGTTCAACGGTGTCACCATTCATCACTGCTCCGTCTGCAAATTCCAGATTCCAGGCTTCCTGAGCTGCGTTTAACGTCAGTACGTTTAATCCTAAATTCTGAGCTGCGATCTGGCTGCTTAAACGTGTTCTTAAGCTTGAATTTAAGAACACAAGGCCTATTGTTTTTCCCTTTCCTTTTTCCGGTTCGGAATGAGGGTTTTCTTTAATCTGTAACGCTTTTTTTATAATTTCCTGTAAGTTTTTTATGTCGCTTACAGAGGTAAATTTTTTCATTTGATGATTTTTTTTAATTATTTGGATAATTTTAACCACAAAAGACACAAAAGTTTTTAATTTATTATTTTAACACTTTAGAACAATTTAGTTTTAAAAGTTTATTATTTTGAAAATAGTAAGTTCACATAAGATGAAAATCAAAGATTTTCAAAAAACCTTAAGTGTTCTTCTTAAGCGTTTAGTAGTTTCTTACAATCACTAAAGTTTTTAAATCTTTTGTGGTTAAATCTTATCTAAAACTATTTTTAAAGCTCCGACAAAAAGATCTGTCTCCTCTTTGCCGATATTGAGAGCCGGAAGAATCCTTAAAACACTTTTGTCATTGGAATTTCCTGTAAAAATGTGATGATCGTACAGTAAACTTTTCCTCACCTCTGAACAATCCTGATCCAGTTCTACTCCAATCATTAATCCTTTCCTTCGGATGGACTTGATATGAGGAAAGCTTTTAATTTCGTTTTCAATATAATCACCCATTTTCTGAGTATTTTCGATAAGATTTTCATCTTTTATAACATCGAGAACTGCAATGGCTGCTGCACAGGCCAAGTGATTTCCTCCGAAAGTTGTCCCCAGCAAACCGTTGCTTGCCTCAAATTTCGGATGAATCAAAACACCACCGACCGGGAAGCCATTTCCCATACCTTTTGCTGTCGTGATCATATCCGGTTCTATCCCAAACTCCTGATGGGCAAAGAAATATCCGCTTCTTCCGTATCCCGACTGAACTTCATCAAGAATCAATGCTGCATCATATTTTTCACACAACTCTTTAATTTTGGATAAAAATTCTGCTGTCGGAATCATAATCCCGCCTACTCCCTGAATTCCTTCAATGATGACAGACGAAATTTCATTTCCCTGGGTTTCAAAAATCTCTTCAAGCTGTTTGATATCATTCCATTCAGATTTGATGAATCTTTCAGAGAAATTGACAGGAGCAACAATCTTTGGATTATCGGTCACAGAAACCGCTGCAGAAGTCCTTCCATGAAATGATCCTGAGAAATAAAGCACTTTACTTTTTCCGTTGTGGAAAGAAGCCAGCTTCAATGCATTTTCATTGGCCTCCGCCCCTGAATTGCACAGAAAAAGGTTGTAATTTTCATAGCCTGAAAGCTTACCCAATTTTTCAGCCAGTTCAGTCTGTAATTCGTTCTGAACAGAATTGGAATAGAAAGATATTTTCTCCAGCTGCTCTTTTAATTTATGTTGATAATGCGAATGATTGTGTCCGATGGAAATCACTGCGTGACCTCCGTAAAAATCAAGATATTTTTCACCTTTGTCATCCCAAAGGAAAGAGCCCTGAGCTTTTACCGGATTTATGTTGAATAATGGATATACGTTGAATAAATTCATTTTTTTGTTTTTTTAATTAATTTCTTTTGTCTTGAAACAAAAGAAACAAAAGTTCAAGACCTGAAAACTTCCGCTAAAAATTATTTCTATTCTCTAAAAATTCTAAAACTTGCGCGAATTTGGTATTTGTTGTTCTGCTTAATATCTGTCTCGCGCTTCAAACAGTAGAATTTTCTTAACGTTCATAGAATTAATTTTCTTAACGCTCCATTTTCCTAAGTCGGTTTTACTTTGAGTTTAAAAAAATTCACTATTGACTTATTGACGATTCACTTTAAAATGCTATCGGTTTTAAGTTCAGTCCCAGATTTTCTTCCCATCCCATAGCGATATTCATGTTCTGTACCGCCTGCCCGGAGGCCCCTTTTAACAAATTGTCAATCGCTGAGTGAATGACCGCTACATTTCCACTCTTTTCTATATGAATCACACAGCGATTGGTATTGACAACCTGCTTTAAATCAATTGCATGCTCGCTTACCTTTACAAAAGGCTCATTTTCATAAAAATCCTGATACAATTGACAGATATTTGAAAAAATTAAATCCGTTTTTACTGTTGAACTTGTAAAAATTCCTCTTGCAAAATCTCCCCTCCATGGAACAAAATTCAAACTGACCTCTTTATGGTTCAATGCAACCAACTGCTGTAAAACCTCGTCCACATGCTGATGCATCAGGGTTTTGTATGCTGAAATATTATCGTTTCTCCAGGTAAAATGGGTTGTCGCCTGTAAAGACTGCCCCGCACCTGTTGAACCCGTAATGCCGGTTGTATACACTTCATTCAGCAAACCCTTTTCTGCCAATGGAAGTAGAGCCAACTGAATAGCCGTTGCAAAGCACCCCGGATTGGCAATACTTTTTGCTCCTGATAGATTTTTTTTATTGATTTCAGGAAGTCCGTAGATAAAATTTCTGTTTCCAAAACTTCCATCCAGACGGAAATCATTTCCAAGATCAATTACCAAAGTCTCATCATTAACAGGATTCTGATTCAGCCAGTTCTGGCTTTCCTTGTGAGGAAGACACAGAAATAAGATATCTACCTCTTCGGGTTGATCTGTTAAAACCTGCTCACAAACCGCCGTTAGGTCCGGATACAAATCTGAAATTTTTGTCCCGGAATTGGAACGGCTATATAAAAAACTCAATGTCACATGGGGATGAAAAGCCAGCACACGGACCAATTCGCTTCCCGTGTAGCCATTAGCGCCTACAATTCCTACTTTTTTCATTTTAATTTTTTTGTTTGACAGGACTCCATCCTATCTCTGGTTAAATTGCTCCGCTGGAGTTCTTTATTTTGAATTGATCTGATGATATATATTTAAAGAATTGCTTACAATCTTTGTATAGCCTTTCACATCTTCTCCTGTCCAGGCTCTGTTTGCCTCACCATAGCTCCCGAATTTATCGGACATCAGATCGTGCTTGGATTCAATTCCGTTTAAAACAAATCTGTATGGATGAAGGGTTACAAATACTTTCCCACTGACCGTTTCCTGAGAATCTGTCAGGAAAGACTCGATATTTCTCATCACCGGATCCAAGAATAATGCTTCATGAAGCCAGTTCCCGTACCAGTCGGAAAGCTGGGATTTCATTATCTGCTGATATTTTGAAAGCGTATGTTTCTCCAGTAAATGATGGGCTTTGATAATCACGGATGCTGCTGCTGCTTCAAATCCTACTCTTCCTTTGATACCAACGATTGTATCTCCAACGTGTATGTCACGGCCAATTCCGTAAGCCGAAGCCAGTTCTTCAATTTTCTGAATAGCATATACGGAATGTTCAAAATTTTCTCCATTTACAGCTACCACCTCGCCTTTTTTAAACTCAATTTCCAGTTCTGAAGGCTGGGTTTCCTTAATTTGTGACGGAAAAGCTTCTTCAGGAAGGTAATTTCTTGAGGTCAACGTTTCCTTTCCTCCCACCGAAGTTCCCCAAAGCCCTTTATTGACAGAATACTGAGCTTTATGAAATTCCATTTCGTAACCATGACTTTTCAAAAACTCTATTTCTTCTTCGCGGGAAAGGCTCATATCTCGGATCGGTGTAATGATCTCCACTTCCGGACACATCACCTGGAAAATCAAATCGAAACGGACCTGATCGTTTCCGGCACCTGTACTTCCGTGAGCAATGGCATCAGCACCAGTTTCAATTGCATATTTTGCAATTTCCTGCGCCTGAATGGTTCGCTCAGCACTCACAGATAGCGGATAGGTATTATTTTTCAGTACATTTCCGAAGATCAGATATTTTACACAGGAATTATAGTAATCCTCCTGAGCATCAACGCACCTGTATTCTTTCACCCCCAGATTGAAGGCTTTTTTCTCCAGTTCTTTTTCTTCTTCTTTAGAAAAACCTCCGGTATTTACAGTAACTGCATACACTTCATATCCCAGTGTTTCACTAAGATATTTGGCACAGTAAGAGGTATCCAAACCTCCGCTAAATGCTAAGACGACTTTCTTTTTCTCCATTGTAATCTTCAATTTCGGACTGCTGAATTTCAGTCCCGTTCACTTTATTATTATTTTCAGGAACAAAAAGCATTGCTGTACACAAACAGTTTTTACGTTCCTTTTTCATTAAAATTTCATAGTTCACACAGTTCTTACAACCGTTCCAGAACTCTTCATCCTGAGTAAGCTCAGAATAGATCACCGGTTTATAGCCCAGATCACTGTTGATTTTCATGACGGCAAGTCCTGTGGTTAATCCAAACACTTTAGCATTCGGATATTTTTCTCTAGATAACTGGAAAACTCTATTCTTGATCAAAGTGGCTACTCCTCTGTTCCTGTAGTTCGGAGATACAATAAGTCCTGAGTTTGCTACAAACTGACCATGCGACCAGGTCTCAATGTAACAGAACCCCACCCATTTGCCGTTTTCAGTAGCAACCACAGCATTGCCTTCTGAAATCTTTTTCGTTAAATATTCGATGGAACGTTTTGCGATGCCCGTTCCTCTACGCTGTGCAGAATCATACATTTCCTGCTGTATTTCACTCACATACATTAGATGTTCGCATGAGGAAATTTCTATTTCCATTTATTTATCTGAATTTTTTGGCAAATTTAAAGCATAATATCTTTAAAAACCAAATTAAAAAGATATTTTTTTTGTTTGAATAAAATATGCAGGTAATTTTATCTTTATTGAAAATTATAATTTTGCTAAATTATTATATATTTGCTAAAAACCTATAGCTATGGAAAATAAGTGTCCGAAATGCTGTGGCAGTAAAATTGTAAAAAGCGGAATCATCAATGAAAAACAACGTTTTCTCTGCAAAGACTGCAAGTATTATTTTACTGTAAAAAAAATAGGGAAACAGATTGATGACTATTACGTAACCAAGGCCTTACAACTCTATCTTGAAGGCTTAAGCTTCCGTGAAATAGAGCGGATTCTTGGGGTTTCCCATGTTACTATAAGCTCCTGGATCAAGAAATACAACATCACAAGGCCGCCCCATTCTGAATTCCATCCCGTCTATAAAATCCTAAAACAGAATGAACTGATTGAATATATGAGTCAGGAAGAAAACATTAAAAACTCGGGGCTTATTATTACTCAGTTTGCGGATAAGTATATGCTGATTAAGTGGGAGAGGTTTAAGAAGTGAAGAAAGATTTTAGAATCAAGAATCAAGAGCCAAGATTCAAGACATGAGATATTGAGACATGAGATTTCAGACATTAACAGTGAGAGGTACGTTACATCCACAAACTCATTAATCCCCACATACTCAAACTCTAAAACCACTCCCTTAAAACCTTGAATTTGCAACTAAAAATCAATCAGTTAAATTAAAACTATACTATTACCACTAATATATATTAAATTTTTGTAAATAAATTATTAATTACAATTTGGCTTTCACAAAAAACAACGCCAAAAATTGATAATTTATGAAGAAATTACTTTCATTTATTGGATTAGCCCTAATAAGCAGTTCTTTATATTCACAGGGTTCTCCTGATTACGGAGGCGGATTAAAATTAAATCTCAATCCGGAAGGAGATAAGTACATCAGATTCATTTTATGGGACCAGTTCTGGCTCAGAAATACACAAATGAATCCGGGAAGTATGGTAGCCAATGAAGCCACCGACAATTCCTGGAGTCTGGGAAACAGAAGATTACGAGCATTAATGTATGCCCAAATCTCTAAAAGATATATGATTCTGGCTCATTTCGGAATCAACAACCAGACCTTCATCAATGGCGGAGCTACAGGCACCACAGGAACAGGAGGTTACGGAAACGGGAAAAAGCCACAGTTATTTTTTCATGATGCATGGAATGAATACGCAGTTATTTTACCTGGAGAAGCGGGAAAATTCAGTTTATCTTTAGGAGCAGGACTTCATTACTACATGGGGCTTTCCCGTATGACTATGGCTTCAACCCTAAATTTCCTTACTGTAGACTCCCCTATTTTCTCATGGCCGTTAATAGATAATTCGGATCAGTTTGCAAGACAGCTCGGAATGTTTGCGAAAGGAAAATACGGAAAACTGGAATACCGTTTCAGTTTAAATAAGCCTTTTGCCACCGACCTGGTTCCGGTGAACGTTACAGATCCTGCAAAAGCTGCAGCCGTAGATAACAACGGAAATCCAAGCTTTTCAAAAGCCGGATATGTGGAATACCAATTTCTGGATGAAGAGTCCAATACCCTTCCATTCAAGGTGGGATCCTATTTGGGAACAAAGAAGGTGTTCAATGTAGGTGCAGGCTTTTATCATCAGGCTGACGGAACAAGAACATCTGTCAATTCCAATATTGAAAAACACGACATCACACTTGTAGCTGTTGATGCCTTTGCAGATATTCCTTTGGGAAATGCAAAACACAAAATGGCTGTTTCTGCCTATGCCGGATATTATAACTACAATTTCGGACCTAACTATATAAGAAATCTAGGAACCATGAACATTGCTGCCAATGATCCTAATTTTGCGGGAAGCAGAGCAATTGCAGGCCCAGGAAATTTACAGCCTATGATAGGAACGGGAAATATAGTTTATGCACAGGCAGGCTTACTTCTTCCCAACCAGTCAGAAAAACCAAAGATCAGGATACAGCCTTTCGCGGCGTATACCCATAAAAACTTTGAGGCATTCGATAAATCGTCTTCACAATTCGATGTGGGTGCCAACTGGTTCATAGACGGACATCACGCTAAGATCACGACACAGTATTCCACAAGACCCATATACACCAGTCCTACAGAAAGCCCTTCCTCAAAAGGCGAATTCATTGTACAATTTCAAATTTATCTTTAAACACAGGATGAACTTAATATCTTAATCCATTAACATCAAAATCAATCAACATGAGCGAAAATCACCACGAAAACTACGAGAATATGACTGACAGGCAGAAGAACCGCACTATTTGGAGCGTGATCACAGCCTCATCACTCGGCACTCTGATAGAATGGTATGACTTTTATATTTTTGGAAGTTTAGCCATTGTTTTAGCGACTAAATTTTTCCCTGCAGACAATCCTACCGCCGCATTTTTATCTACACTGGCTACTTTTGCAGCCGGATTTGTGGTAAGACCTTTCGGAGCTTTGTTCTTTGGAAGATTAGGGGATATTATCGGTAGAAAATATACATTCCTGGTAACCTTACTGATTATGGGATTCTCCACTTTCCTGATCGGGTGTATTCCCGGATACGAAACCATCGGCTTCATGGCACCGGTTTTAGTTTTAATCTTAAGACTTTTACAAGGTTTGGCACTAGGTGGAGAATACGGGGGTGCTGCGACATATGTTGCAGAATATGCACAGCCCCACAGAAGAGGTTACTGGACTTCATGGATCCAGACTACGGCAACCGCCGGACTTTTCATTTCATTGATCGTTATCTTAATTACTAAAAACACGTTATCTGCAGAAGAGTTTGATTCCTGGGGATGGAGAGTTCCGTTCTGGATTTCAATTTTAATGGTGGGAGTTTCTTATTTCATCAGAAAAAACATGAAGGAATCGCCACTTTTCGCCAAAGCCAAAAGTGAAGGGAAAACCTCCAAAAACCCTTTAAAAGAAAGCTTCGGAAATAAATTTAATTTCAAATTTGTTTTACTGGCATTGTTCGGTGCTGCCATGGGACAGGGAGTGATCTGGTACACCGGGCAGTTCTACGCCATGAGTTTCCTGCAGAAAGTGATGAATATAGAATCGATGCAGGTTGATTACTTAATGGCTACTGCCCTATTGATGGGAACACCATTCTTCGTTTTCTTTGGCTGGCTTTCGGATAAAATCGGACGAAAGGCCGTTATGATGACAGGTATGCTGGTCGCTATTTTAGCCTACAGGCCTATTTATGACAGCATGTATAAAAGTGTAAACATAGAGGCTAAAACCATTGCAAGCGGAGGGATCAAAGAGACAAGAAGTGCCGCCATTCATAAAGATATAGCATCAGACAGTTTGATTACATTTCACAAAGAAACCACATTTACAGACGGAACTTTCATGAAGAAAGACAGCATCGTACACCGGTCTGCAGCCGGCCCTGTGATGAAAGATGGAAAAGCGGAAGAACCAAAAGTCGCAAAATCGATCACACTGAACAATAATACAAGATGGTACCTGGTATTTCTGGTTTTCATTCAGGTAATTTTTGTAACTATGGTTTACGGCCCGATTGCTGCTTTCCTTGTTGAAATGTTCCCCGTGAGAATCCGATATACTTCAATGTCATTACCGTATCACATCGGAAACGGAGTATTTGGAGGGCTTCTTCCGGCTGTGGCAACTTACCTTGTAACTCAGGGAAAAGATGCGGGACATGCCACCTGGTACCTGGAGGGACTTTGGTACCCGATTGGAGTCGCGACAGTATGTTTAGTCATCGGATTGTTTTATCTTAAAAATAAGAATAATAATATCCACGATTAAATACCGAATCACTTAATTTTTTACTAATTTTAAAACTACTAAAATGAACGGACTAAAAAAAATATTAGGCATACTCTGGATTGCAGTAGCTCTGGTGGTGGGATATTTCGGAACTACGGTTTTAGGGATTCCAAAAATCACTTCAGGAAAGCAGGAAGATCTGGTATTCGGGATCATCATATTATTTGTGCTGATGCCGATCATTTCGGGCGGAATGGCTATTTTCGGATACTATTCGCTGATTGGAGAATATTCAGACGATAAGATTTAATTTATAAAAGATAGATGATAATTGATGAGCGACAGGTTACTCATCAATTATCTTTTATCAATTATCATTTATGAAAAAAAGACACGAACAAAAACTGGTTATCCTGAGCATCGGACTGATGATGGCTTTCAGCATCCCTATTTCACTGCTTTTCAACAGTGAAAAAGATGTTTTTGGCTACCCGATGATCCTGATCTACCTGTTCGCAGTCTGGATGATCTCCATCATTATTTCTTTTGTAATCGTAAAAAAGTATGATGAGTAGTTTTGCGTTATTTGTTGTTGTTTTACTCTATCTCGCCCTTTTATTCTTAGTTGCCCACCTGGCAGAGAAGAAGAGAAGCAAAAGATGGGTCAACAATCCCTACATTTACGCATTGTCACTGGCGGTATACTGCACGGCCTGGACGTACTACGGAAGCATTGGTGTAGCAGCAACAAGCGGCCTGAATTATCTGCCCATCTACATTGGTCCTGTTATGATTATTCCTGCATGGATCTACATCAATACAAGGATTGTAAGAATTTCCAGAGTTAACAAAATCAGCAGCCTGGCCGATTTTATTTCTTTACGATATGGGAACAGCAGGAGCTTCAGTGCGATTATTACGATCGTCTGCCTGCTGGCCATCGTTCCCTATATCGGACTTCAGATCAAAGCTATTTCCGAAACCTTCCATTTGGTGACCGAAACTTCGATGTCCAGCAATATCCTGACTGACAATGCAACGTTTGTGGTTGTTCTAATAGCCTTATTTTCTTCCTATTACGGAACCCGATACGTGGATGCCTCAGAAAAACGCCTCGGAATTATTTCCGCCATTGCCCTGGAAAGCTTTTTAAAACTCTTTTTTATCATTATCCTGGGCATATTTGTTATTTATTTTGTATTTGACGGATTCTCAGACATCTATGAAAAGGCAAGTAAATTTGAGGATTTTAAAGAAAAAAATACATTCAACGGGATTGAAGGCGCCATGAACTGGATGGTCTTATGCATGATTTCCGCTACGGCCATCTGCATTCTTCCAAGACAGTTTCACACCGCTATTATCGAGAACAGACAGGAAAAACACATTAAAACAGCAATCTGGTTTTTTCCTCTGTACTTATTAATATTCACGGTATTTATTTTCCCTATTGCCTGGGGAGGAAGACTCATTTTTGACGGTGAGAAAGTAAACCCGGAGTTCTACTCTATTCTGATTCCACAACATTTTGACAATACTTTAATTACGGTTTTTGTATTCCTCGGTGGCCTGAGTTCATGTATTTCCATGATCATCATTTCGGCCATTACATTATCCATCATGCTTTCCAACAACCTCATCATTCCTTACGGTTTGCTGGGAAAATTCAAATCTGACAACGAGGTTCAGAATACAAGAAACATTACGAATATCAGGAAATTCAGCATTTTTGCTTTGATTATCATGGCTTTTGTTTTCTATAAATATTTTATTCTGAAAACATCACTCGATTCCGTAGGCCTGATTTCTTTTGTTGTGATTGCTCAATTGGCTCCTTCTTTTTTCGGAGCGATATTCTGGAGAAGAGGAAGCTATAAAGGGGCAGTAGCGGGACTTCTTGCAGGATTGGCGATCTGCTATTTCGGACTGATCATTCCACAGTATTATTTCTCGTACAACCAGGAATTCAAAGGGATTATCCGTGAAATGTATGATGCGTTTACATTTTTTAACATTCCTTATTTAAGCAGGATTTCCCAGATATTTTTCTGGTCTGTTTTCACAAATACAGCCCTGTTTACCATCATTTCTGTAAGTGTTAAAGGCAATTACCGGGAAAGAAATTTTGCTGAATTATATGTGGATATCGACAAACATATCTTAAATCATGAAAATGCTTTTGTCTGGCGCGGAACCGCTTATGTTTCGGATATCAGGAATATTCTGGAAAGATTTTTAGGCAAAAATAAAACGGAGCAGGCTTTAAGGATCTTTAATTTGAAATATAATATCGATTCCAACACTGAAACGGCAGATTCAAGATTTATCAAATTCTCAGAAAACCTTCTGGCAGGAAGAATTGGAACCGCATCGGCAAAAATTTTAATTGAAGGGGTAACCAAAGAGGATAAAATATCTTTAAGGGAAGTTTTAAACATTTTAGAAGAATCCAAAGAAAATATTATCCTTAATAAAAAGCTCACCGAACAGTCGGAAGAATTACAGAAGCTCTCCAATGACCTGAGAACAGCTAATGAGAACTTGATCGTCAAAGACCGTCAGAAAGACGACTTCCTGGATTCCGTAGCTCACGAATTAAGAACCCCAATTACCGCCATCCGCTCGGCAGGAGAAATTTTAGCAGACGATGATGATATTCCAACGGATATCAAACAGGAATTTTTAAACAATATCATCACGGAATCTGACAGACTGAGCGAAATTATCAACGATATTCTTTATCTTGATAAACTGGAACATGGTGAAATCGCTTTGAACATCAGAGAAAACCATATTATTGAAACTTACAAGAAGGCTTTAAATCCTCTACTCCATCTGATACAGCAGAAAAACATTCATTTAAGTGAAGTCAATCTCCTGAATCAAGCTGTATTTGAATATGATGAAGCAAGAATGATCCAGCTTTTCCAGAATATCCTTGGAAATGCTTTAAAATTTGCAGATGACCAGGGAACCATACAGACTAAACTGTCTGAAAAAGAAGATTACCTGATCATTACTATTTTCAATACAGGAAGACATATTCCCGAAGAGGACCTGGAAATGATTTTCGATAAATTTTATCAGTCAAAAAACCAGAATATTCTAAAACCAACAGGAAGCGGACTCGGACTGGCTATTTCAAAGAAAATTGTACAGGCACACAGCGGAACCATAAAAGCAGAAAACAGCGGTTTGGGTGTAACTTTTACGATAAGCATTCCTTACAGCATAACAAAAAATGAAGTTGAACAAAACCAATAACCATCCATGAGAAAGATCATTATTGCCGATGACGAACACAAAATATTAATGTCACTTGAATACAGCTTTAAGAAAAACGGCTACGACGTTTATATCGCAAGAGACGGAACGGAAGTCCTGGATTTCCTGAAAACAATGGTTCCGGATGTTATTCTTCTGGATATCATGATGCCCAACCTGGATGGATACAGCACTTTGGAAGCTATCAAAGAAGATGAAAGAATGAAGGACACAAAAGTGATTTTTCTGAGCGCAAAAAATAATCCTAAAGACATTGAAAAAGGCCTGAAAATGGGTGCTGATGCCTATGTCACAAAACCTTATTCCATTAAGAAGCTCATGCAGCAGATTGAGGAGATGTTTGGATAGGAGATTTCAGATTCTAGATTTCAGACATCAGATGCGAGACACGAGACATCAGACATGAGATATAAGATAATTAATAATACACCGTCGTTGCGGGCAAAGCGAAGTAATTTCTTTATAATATTGATATTAAATTCCTTATGGTTCTCAGCTATCAACCATTAAGATTTTATTAAGCTATTTAGAGCATTAAGCTTTAGAGATTGCTTCGTCGCTGCGCTCCCCGCAATGACATAAACACAAAAATTAATATGGACGCAGATATTCTGTTTAAACAAAGCATAGAAGACAAAGAAAACTTCTGGCAAGAACAGGCCAAAGAAATAGATTGGTTTGAGTTTCCGGAGCAGATTCTTTCCAAAGATAAAAATGATTATCCGCAGTGGTATTCTGACGGAAAACTCAATATGTGCTACCTGTGCATTGACAAACACATTGAAGACGGTTTTGGAGATCAGACCGCCATAATTTATGATTCTCCAGTCACCGGTCAGAAAACAACTTATACTTTTAATCAAGCTAAAGAGGAAATATCAAAATTCGCAGGAGGACTCGTTTCATTAGGTTTAAAAAAAGGTGACACAGCCATTATTTACATGCCGATGATTCCACAGACGCTCTTTGCGATGCTGGCCTGTGCAAGGATTGGGGTAATTCATAATGTGGTTTTCGGAGGTTTTGCACCGCATGAACTGGTGGTAAGAATTGATGACTGTAAACCTAAAGCTTTAATCACCGCTACAGCAGGGATAGAAATAGCCAGAAGAATCCCCTATTTGCCGCTTGTAGAAAAAGCCATTGAACTGGCCCAGGATAAAGTCGATAATATTATTGTTTACAACAGAAAGCTGGTGGATAACCAACATGAAATGTTCGAAGGACTGGTTGATTATGAGGAACTGATTCAAAAATCAATGCCTGCAGACTGCGTTTCCGTAGAATCAACCCATCCGTTGTACCTGCTTTACACTTCAGGAACTACCGGAAAGCCAAAAGGAATTGTAAGAGATACCGGAGGCTATGCAACAGCCTTGAAATTTTCAATGAAATACGTATACGGTGTTGAGCCCGGAGAAACGTATTGGGCAGCATCTGATTTCGGATGGGCAGTCGGACATAGCTTTAGCGTGTACGGCCCGCTTATCAACCGGAATACAACCATCATTTTTGAAGGAAAACCCATTATGACTCCTGATGCAGGTACGTTCTGGAGAATCATTTCAGAATATAAGGTTTCTGCAATGTTTACAGCCCCTACAGCCATTAGGGCCATTAAAAAAGAAGATCCGAACGGAGAGCTGGTTAAAAAATACGACCTGACTCACTTCAAAAAACAGTTTCTCGCCGGTGAAAGATGCGATGTAGCGACTTTGGACTGGTTTGCAGAACATATCGGAGTTCCAGCTATTGATCATTGGTGGCAGACAGAATCCGGCTGGCCAATGCTGGGTTTAATGACCTTTGATGATCAGTATAAAATCAAAAGAGCTTCCGCCGGAAAGCCCGTTCCCGGCTATGATATTAAAATTTTTGATGAGAATGGATATGAACTTGATGCCCATCAGGAAGGTTATTTAATTATCAAACTTCCGCTTCCGCCTGGTGCCCTCCTCGGAATATGGAATGATCATGAACGTTTTCAGAGCAGTTATTTATCTCAGTATAAAGATTATTATTTTTCTGGAGATGGTGCTATTCGGGATGAGGACGGCTATATTTTCATTACCGGAAGAGTGGATGATGTCATTAATGTCGCCGGACACAGGCTTTCTACATCAGAAATGGAGGAAATTGTCTCTTCTCACCCTGATGTTGCCGAATGCGCTGTCGTAGGTATCGATGACGAGCTGAAAGGACAGATTCCGTTCGCTACAGTTGTTTTGAAAAACGGTTCATCAATTTCTGAAGAGGAAATTGAAAAAGACCTGATCAGAATGGTCCGCGAGAAGATTGGAGCTGTAGCTTTTTTAAAAAATGCAATGGTTGTTAAGCGTTTACCCAAAACCCGCTCAGGAAAGATCCTGAGAAAACTGATCAGAACCTTGCTGGATGGGAAAGATTTTCAGGTTCCGTCCACGATAGATGATGAAAAAATCATTGAGGAAATTCAGGAAAAAATCAATGATTATAGGGCTTAAGCCATAAATTAAACATATATTTAATATTAATAAAATTCAAATTTCAAAAACGAAGGGATATGAGAAATTACTTAATTGAAGATCTGCCACATTATTTTGAAGAGTACAAAAAGTCTATTAAAAATCCTAAAAAATTCTGGGACAAAATAGCTGACCAAAATTTCGTGTGGTACCAGAGATGGAGCAAGGTGGTTAAGTATGATATGAATGAAGCCAAAATCACATGGTTTAAGAATGCCAAATTAAATATCACCAAAAACTGCATAGACAGGCATCTTGCCGTAAGAGGAGAAAAAACTGCCATTATCTGGGAGCCTAATGACCCTAAAGAAGAAGCAAAGCATATTTCCTATAATGAACTGTATAACCGCGTCAATAAAACAGCCAATGTTCTGCGCGAAATGGGGATTGAAAAAGGCGACAGAGTCTGCATCTATCTTCCCATGATCCCTGAATTGGCGGTTACCATGCTTGCCTGTGCCAAACTGGGAGCCGTACATTCTGTTATCTTTGCAGGATTTTCAGCTTCCGCCGTAGCTTCAAGGGTGAATGACTGTAATGCCAAAATGATTATTACTTCTGATGGCAGCTACAGGGGAAACAAAGTTCTGGATCTGAAAAGCATTGTAGATGAAGCACTGGAAAAAACACCAAGCGTAGAATCTGTGCTGGTCGTGAAAAGAACAAACAACGAGATCAAAATGAAAGAAGGCAGAGATCACTGGATGGCTGATCTGTATGAAAAAGCATCTCCGGATTTCGTAACCGTTATCATGGATGCCGAAGATCCCCTTTTCATCTTGTATACCTCAGGTTCTACCGGAAAGCCGAAAGGGATGCTTCATACTTCCGCAGGCTACATGGTGTATACTGCCTATACTTTTAAAAATGTATTTAATTATAAAGAAAATGATATCTATTGGTGTACAGCAGATATCGGTTGGATTACAGGGCATTCCTACATTTTATACGGCCCACTTCTTAATGGAGCAACCACTGTGATTTTCGAAGGTGTTCCCACTTATCCTCAGCCGGACCGTTTCTGGGAAGTAATCGAAAAACACAAGGTTACCCAATTCTACACCGCTCCTACCGCTATCCGTTCATTAGCCAAAGAAAGTTCGGAATGGGTGGATAAGCATGATCTGAGTACCCTGAAGGTGATCGGTTCCGTTGGCGAGCCTATCAATGAAGAAGCATGGCACTGGTTCAATGATCATGTCGGAAAGAAAAAATGTCCGGTTGTGGATACCTGGTGGCAGACGGAAACGGGAGGAATCATGATCTCACCACTTCCTTTCGTTACACCAACCAAACCCACTTATGCCACACTTCCGTTACCGGGAATCCAGCCTGTTCTGATGGATGACAAGCGTAATGAAATCACAGGAAACCAGGTAACAGGAAACTTATGCATCCGCTTTCCATGGCCCGGCATCGCAAGAACGATCTGGGGTGACCATCAGCGGTATAAGGAAACCTATTTCAGTGCTTTTCCGGGAAAATACTTCACGGGCGACGGTGCACTGAGAGATGAAGTAGGATATTACAGAATTACAGGCCGTGTAGACGACGTAATTATTGTTTCCGGGCACAACTTAGGAACAGCTCCTATAGAAGACAGCATCAATGAGCATCCTGCCGTTGCAGAATCCGCAATCGTAGGTTATCCGCATGACATCAAAGGAAATGCTTTATATGGCTTTGTGATCTTAAAGGAAACCGGAGAAAGCCGTGACAAGGAAAACCTTAAAAAAGAGATCAATCAGCTTATATCGGACCAGATAGGGCCTATTGCCAAGCTTGATAAGATACAGTTTGTTTCCGGACTTCCGAAAACACGTTCCGGAAAAATCATGCGTAGGATCCTGAGGAAAATTGCGGAAGGAGATTTCAGTAACTTCGGAGATATTTCTACGTTGCTGAACCCTGAAATTGTTGAGGAAATCAAAAACGAGAGAATTTAAAATTATTCAGTAGAAACGGGCTTTGGTCCGTTTTTTTTTAATTCTATCCGTACATAGTAAGAATATTTATCAGTTAACGATTAAGAGCAATATTTTATTTAGATTTTAAAGTCAAACACATGTTCAATAGATATTCTCAAACATTTTAACATTATATTATAGATAAAATGATAAATATTAAATTTTATTAAATTTATGATAATAATATTAAAAAATATTTACTATCTTTAAGTACAATTTAAAAACTATTGCTTATGTCAAATATATTAGCTGGATTATTTGCACATCACAGCGATTACAAAAAGCTTGAAGCCGATCTGGAAAATTCAGGATTTGAAAATTCAGATTACATAGTATATCTCAACAACGGCTCTGACACATCCTCTCAGTACCTGGCGAGTGTTGCGGTAAAAGATAATAACCAAACTGATGGCGTCCGGAATATTTTTAGCCAAAATTCAGTACTGAAGACCTATTTATTTGAGAATATGGGTATTGGGCAGGCAAATTATGATAATCTTAAGAGATTTATCGATGCCAGGAACAGAGCCGACATCCATAACAGCCCCGATGTGAAAATAAAGGCATCAAGCAGCGGCATGGATTCAGAAGTTAAATTCTGACAAAAAACACAAAATCTAATAACCGGAAATCCGCAGAACGCTCTGCGGATTTTTTATGATGCAAAAGTTTAAAAAATTTCGTATTTTCGTTTAAATATAGGCATTAGCACAAATGAGTTACGATTTAGAACAGGAAAACAAAGAGATCCTTGCCCGGTATAAGGATCTGATTTCAAATACATACAGAACTCTGGATGAGGAAAATAACAAGCTCATCCGGAAGGCATTCGATATTGCATTGGATGCTCATAAGGATCAAAGGAGGAAATCCGGAGAGCCCTACATTTATCATCCTATTGCTGTTGCTAAAATTGTAGCAACAGAGATCGGCCTGGGAGCCACTTCTATCGCCTGCGCCCTGCTGCATGATGTAATAGAGGACTCCGACTATACCTATGAAGATCTTAAAAAGATTTTTGGAGAGAAGATCGCCAATATTGTGAACGGGCTCACAAAGATCTCCATTATGAATCACCAGAACATTTCCGTACAGTCTGAAAATTACAGAAAACTGTTATTGACGCTGTCTGAAGATTTTAGGGTTATTCTTATCAAGATTGCTGACCGCCTTCACAATATGCGGACACTGGAAAGCATGGCTCCTGACAAGCAGAAAAAAATTGCCTCGGAAACAGTGTATATCTACGCTCCTATGGCCCACCGTCTGGGATTATACAATATCAAATCTGAGCTTGAAGATCTTTCATTAAAATACAATAATCCGGAAGTTTATAACGAGATCGCGGAAAAATTGGAGCTGGCAAAAGAAAGCCGTGAAAGATATATTGAGGAGTTTAAGAAAGAAGCTTCCGAAAGATTAAAAGAAGAAGGTTTAAATTTTACAATCAAAGGCCGCGCGAAAGCGATTTCTTCTATTTACAGGAAAATGCTGAAGCAGGGAGTTTCTTTTGAAGAGGTTTTCGATAACTATGCGATCAGGATTATTTATAAGTCCGATGCAAAGAACGAAAAATTCCTGGCCTGGAAGATCTACTCTATCGTAACGGATGTTTACCACAGTAATCCTTCAAGGATGAGGGACTGGATTACGCAGCCACGGTCTACAGGGTACGAAAGCCTTCATTTAACGGTTCTGGGACCGGACAGAAAGTGGATAGAGGTACAGATCCGCTCAGAAAGAATGGATGAAATTGCCGAAAAAGGGGTCGCCGCTCACTACAAATATAAGGAAGGCTACAAACAAAGCTCCGATGACCGTAATTTTGAAAAATGGGTTACTGAAATCCGTGATATCCTGGAACAGCAGCAAAACCTTTCCACATCTGAACTTTTAGATAATATTAAGCTCAATTTATATTCTAAGGAAGTATTTGTTTTTACTCCTAAAGGGGAAATTAAGATTCTTCCAACGAATGCAACAGCTCTGGATTTTGCTTTTGCCGTTCACTCCGATCTTGGAATGAAGTGTCTTGGAGCAAAAATTAACGGAAAGCTGGTTCCTATTTCGTATGTTCTTCAGAATGGTGACCAGATAGATATTTTATCTTCGCAGAATCAGAAGCCTAAGTCGGACTGGCTGGAATTTGTAGTGACATCCAAAGCCAAGTCCAAGATCAAAAGTTACCTGAATTCCCAGAAAAACCAGCTGGTGGAAGATGGAAAAGAAATTCTTCAAAGGAAGCTTCGCCATGCGAAGATCAACTTTAACGATGAAGAGGTCAACAAACTTCAGAAGTTTTTCAATCTAAAATCTTCTCAGGAACTGTTCCTTAAATTTCAAAGCAACGAGCTGGATGTCAGCAGCCTGAGAAAATATATTGAAAGCAAGAACGTATTTAATAATTTACTTTCAAGATTCAGAAAATCTCCGCCAAAGAATGTTCATTTTGAAGAGCCAAAAGAACAGAATCTCGATATGATCGTTTTCGGAAAAGATGAAGAAAAACTGAATTACAGCTATGCAAAATGCTGTACAGTAATTCCCGGCGATAAAATTTTTGGATTTATCACCATTTCCGACGGTATCAAGGTTCACAGCGACAACTGCCCGAATGCCATTAATCTGAGAGCACAATACGATTATCGTGTTATCCCGGCCAAATGGGTAAATGCGGAAAGCTTTAAGAACAGAGTTAAGATCGAAATTGAAGGTCTTGACAGGATGGGAATGATCAACGATATTACAACCGTGATCAGCGGAAGCATGGGAATGGATATGAAGAGTATGTCCATAGAATCCAACAACGGCATGTTTATGGGCAATATCAATCTTGAAGTTAAAAACAAAGGCCAGCTGGAAGAAACATTTAAAAAACTTAAAAGCATTGACGGAGTTTCAAGAGTGAGACGATTACAATCATAGACATGAATTTATCTTTATATTTTAAAAAATTTTTCAGCAGCAATCAGTCATCGGGAATTATACTTATTTTCTGTGTGCTTGCCTCATTATTGATCGCCAATTCGTCTGCGAGTGAAGGATTTCAGAATTTTCTGGATAAAGAAGTGGGCACCAGCCTTTTTCACCTTACCTATCCTGTGAGCATATGGATCAATGACGGACTGATGGCCGTTTTCTTTTTACTTGTAGGACTCGAGATCAAACGGGAAATGGTGGAAGGTGAACTTTCTTCCTTTAAAAATGCCTCATTGCCCATTTTTGCTGCAGTTGGAGGAATGCTGGTTCCTGCTGCTATCTATACCTTCTTCAATGCCGGAACAGAATATGGCAGCGGATGGGGAATTCCTATGGCTACGGATATTGCCTTTTCACTGGCTATCATTTCAATGCTGGGCAAAAGGATTCCCAACTCTATTAAAATATTCCTTGCAGCACTGGCGATTGTAGATGATCTGGGCGCCATTCTGGTAATTGCTATTTTTTATACTGAACAAATCCACTGGACCTATCTCCTGCTTTCGTTTGGAACAGCAGCACTGCTGTTTCTGTTAAACTTTTTGAAAGTTACCCGCATTATTTTTTATATTATTCCGGGATTATTTTTATGGTATTTCCTGCACCATTCCGGAATTCATGCGACAATAGCCGGAGTTCTGCTTGCTTTTTCCATTCCTACGAATGTATCTGATGTAGAAATTTCACCCCTTGAAAAGCTGGAGCATCAGCTTCATTTTCCGGTAAGCTTTCTGATCATGCCGATATTTGCCTTAACGAATACCAACATCACTTTTACCAGCGAAATGGTAACGGGAGTGACAAGTACATTAGGTTTAGGGATTATCTGCGGACTGATTTTAGGAAAACTGATCGGGATCAACGTGTTTTCTTTTATCGCCATTAAATTAAAGCTCAGCGAACTGCCACAAAACAGTACATGGCTACAGATGATGGGTGTTGGTTTACTCGCAGGAATAGGTTTTACCATGTCCATTTTTATTGCACTACTTTCCTTTAAAGATGATATTCCTATTCAGGATGAAGCTAAATTTGCTATCCTGATCGCTTCTTTCTTAGCGGCAGTTTTAGGGTTTGTGATATTAAGTATGAGTTCTAAAAAAGACAGGAACGCTGTTGAAAATTAATCTTTTTTCTCTTCCAGCTTTCTTTTGTGTTCTTCATCACTTTCCAGGTTAGGTTCTGTAACGGATGCACGATAGTGGGCCGCTTCTCTTTTGATCTCATCAGACAGCAGCTTTTCAATCCTGAGTTTTCTTAGGGCCATATTAAGCTCGTTTCCGAACAGCAGGAGATATACATTCACATTCACCCAAACCATCAGCAGAATCATGCTTCCGATGGACCCGTAAAGGACATTGTATCTGGCAATATCTTTCACATAGATCGCGAAGATAAAGGTAGTGAGAACAAACAGGACCGTCGTTAAAATAGCGCCTGGCACCGCCTGTCTGAATCTGGCAATCTTTACCGTTCCCAGCCAGTAAAAAAGTGTTAAAAGGATGAAGTAAAACAGCGGAAAAGATACAAATCCAATGATCTTGGAAAGGTTATTCACGAGCCAGGAAATATCGTAAGCAGGTGTAAAGAGTTTCATTACAACCTCTACATAATATACCCCAAAAAGTGCCAGAAAGACTATGGTAATAAAGCCTATTGTGATAAAGAAAGAAAGAATAAACTCTTTGACGTCAGTGAGCTTTTCGTCTGAATTTTCATTGAATCCGTTGATAAGCGAAAAGGTTCCGTTGGTGGCAAAAACCAATGCTAAAACAATGGTTAGATTACTGATGCCTTTCATATTCGGGATGATATTGGTTTCAATATATCCCCTTACATCGCCTTCCATATTGGAAGGAAAAACGTTATGCATCAGAACTTCAAAAATATAAAACTGAAGCTTGTCATAATGCGGCATGTATGGTAAAACGGAAAGCAGGAAGAGCAGAAAAGGAAACAAACTGATGGTAAAGCTCCAGGAAATGGCGGCCGCCTTTCTTCCGATATTGCCTTTGAAAATTCCGGAAATATAGATCTGGAACATCTGCCAGAGTGATATTCCCAAAACAGGAATATGTATACCGTCAAAAAACTCTTGAATCTTCAAGATAAATTTAGGAACTTTTATACTCATCTATTTGGTGCATTTTCTCTTACTATAACAGCTTGGGTTATCTCATTAAAAGAGAAACACTGCTGTTTCAAATAAGTCTTATATACAAATATAAACATTTTCTTTATCCCGCTATAAAGCTGAAACTGATTGGTCTGCATCAATGGTATAAAATAGCTATTCTCCCTTCATCTCAGGAAAGAAAATATTATCTGAAAAGTAACAGATATCAATAAAAGCTATTAATCTGTTCAATATAGATTTTAGCACTTATTTTTAAGTATTAACCGCCATATTAACACTGTTGACTATAGAATAAGTTTATAATTCGGGAATATGGTATTATTGAAGATTAAATCATCAATGCTGTACATTGAATACTTTATAGTTTCTGAATTGAGTCTCCTCTTTTTTAAGTATTAAAAAATGGTATCTTTGTGCTTTGAAATCCTCTATACATGCGAATCAGCTTACTTTGTATCGGTAAAACAGATGACAAGGAGATCACTTCCCTGATCAGTTACTACCTTACCCGTCTTCCCAAGCACTGGAATTTTGAAATCACAGAAATTCCGGATGTAAAAAACGCTAAAAACCTCTCGCCTGAACTTTTGAAAAAGGAAGAATCTAAGCTTTTCTTAAATTATATTGATAAAAATGATCTTGTTGTACTCCTTGACGAGAAAGGCAAGCAGTTTACCAGCCGTGAATTCTCACAGAAAATTGATACCTGGATGAATTCTTCGGTAAAAAAAGTTCACATTCTTATCGGAGGTGCCTATGGTTTTTCAGAGGAGATCTATAGCCGGGCCAATGAAAAGATGTCTTTATCAAAAATGACTTTCACCCATCAGATGATCCGTCTGTTTATTATTGAACAGCTTTACCGTGCTGATCAGATTTTACAGGGGAAACCATATCATAATGATTAAAAATCATGTATTTAAGAACGGATTCTGCTTTATTTAACTTGTAAATTGATCTGCCTTTTGGCTTCACCAATTACAAAAGCAACGGAATTGGCAATATTGAAACTTCTGATCAATTTTGACATAGGAATTGTCAAATGATTTTCGAACTGCTCCAAGACTTCCTTACTCAAACCCACACTCTCCTTACCAAAAACCAGCCAGTCACCATCCTGGAAATCATTTTCCAGATATGATTTTTCAGCATGGGAGCTCATTAAAAAAACACGGGAAGGATCTGGGATATTCTTCATCCACTCTTCTACATTGGCATATTCAGTAACATCAAGATGCACCCAATAATCCAAGCCTGAACGTTTGAGGTTTTTATCATTGATCACAAATCCAAACGGATGAACGAGGTGAAGCTTACTTTCTGTACCCACACATAGCCTTCCGATATTCCCTGTGTTATTAGGTATTTCGGGTTCTACAAGAACAATGTTTAGCATTTATTTCTTTATTTATGACGTATTTTGTCTGATACCGCTTTATTACGGGTGCGGCATTTCATGCCGCACCCGTAATCAAGCGGTAGTATAAATTTATTTTTTCACACATTTAGCATAATAATCTGCCAAGATCGCTTTTTCATAACCCAGGCTTACTGCTTTATCCAGATTTTCACAGGCTTCCTTTGGCTTTGCCGTATCAAATAGAACCATTGCTTTGGTTACATAAGAATGAGAAAATTTCGGATCTATGGAAATAGCTTTATTAACGTCGGTAAGGGCTTCTTTAGACTTTTTCATTTTGAAATAAACATCTGCCCTGCCATTATACAGCAATGATTCAGGTTTTTCAGAGATCAGCTGGTTGTAATCTTTTAAGGCACCATCCAGGTCGCCATTGTTTTTCTTCAGATTGGCCAGTCCTGTTTTGGCAAATATGTTATCCGGAGCAAAGCTCAGGATCTGTTTAAGATCATTCAGGGCAAGATCTTTTTTCCCCTGGCTGTCGTAGATCTTGGAGCGGGTAAGGTAAAATTCAGGATTTTCAGCATCGATTTTGAGGCCTGTGGAAATGTATTCCAATGCTTTGGTCTTATTCCCTTTCTGACTGTTCAGTGATGCCAGATTGGCATATACCGGGGCCGATAAAGGATTTGCTTTTAAAGCAGATTCATACGATTTTAAAGCTAATGCAGACTTTCCCAGTCTTCTTTGGGCTGTCCCGAGATTATTGTAATATTCGGACTGAAATTTCTGGATTTGCTCTTTTTCAGCGAGTTTGCTGTATTGTTCTTCTGCACATTTGTAATCGGCTTTTTTAAAACATTCTTCCGCTTTAGTTTTATCCTGTGCATAAAGACTGAATGAAGAGCATATAAATGCTGTCAGTAATAAAGATTTTTTCATGAAGCTATATTTTGTTTGTTGATGACTTTTTTGGCGAGCACTCCAAATATCACTCCCAATAAAGATCCAACAAACGCCCCCACCAAAATATCTATCGGGAAATGCACTCCTAAATATATCCGGCTGTAAGAAACTACCACAGCCCATACAAATATAGCATATGGAAACCAATTGAGCTTCTTTTTCAATAAAATACTTAAATAAGCTGCCAGGAAGAAGGTATTGGAGGCATGGGCAGAATAAAACCCGTACTGCCCGCCGCATTTCACAATCCTCATATAATGTTCTAAACTGGGATCGTGACAGGGCCGGAGCCTGGCCACTCCATATTTGAAAACACTTGCCAGCTGGTCAGAAACGGTAGCTCCAAGTGCTAGGAATATAAGGATAAAAACCAGGGATTTTAACTTATAATTCTTGTATAAAAAGTAAAGAAATATGATGTAAAGCGGTACCCAGATCCATGTACTGGAAATGAGCATCCAAAACTGGTCGAAGGAAGTGTCGCCCAAATTATTAAGGTATAGAAAAACCTTTTTGTCTTCCTGAATAATTTCCTCCATGAATTATCTGCTTACCGGCCCTTCGTAGGTTTCGTCGTCGGCAGGCTTTAGTTTTGGAGGTTCATTAGTAGCAGAAGGTTCTGTTACGATATCTTTTTCAATGTTCTTCATGGGGTTGAAATCTTTTGCCGCATCTTTTACCTTCTCAATTTCTCGCTTGATCTCAGAAACAGGGTTATCTGTTTCCTTCATGATCTCAGTTTTAATGTCTTCCACTGCACCACGCATCTTTCTAACGCCTGCCCCAAGGTCACGCGCTATCTGAGGAAGTTTATCCGGACCGAATAAAACAACAATCGCCACTGCGATCAGTGCCATTTCTCCAATGCTTAATTCCATGTGGTAAAATTACGAAAGTTTATACATTTATTTACAGGAAACTAAAATTTTAAACAAATTTTAAGATTTGAGAGGTTTTGTTTCGGTACGGGATACGGGAGGACGTGTTTGAGAGTTTTAGTTATACGCTCTTAGATTGTTAATTTTGATGCTTAAGGTTTGACTTACGAAGCAAAATTCACAATTGATTATTGACACTTCGGTATTAAACATTCCACAACTTCCAGTTAATAAATAATTAATTCAACAAAATGAGATTTAATATTAATTTTCTTATATTTATTACACAAATCCATTAATATTTTATTATGAAAAAACTAGTAACTACTTTTAAGCTTTTTGCTGTCATATCAGTATTAACGCTTACTGCCTGTCAGGATGAAAACATCGAAACAATGCAGGAAACAACTATCACTAAGGCATCAGCTGCTGATCTTAAAAAGGAAATGAGTCCGGGGCTACAGACCGTTCCGGAAAACGTTCAGATCCAGATCAGTGATTCTAAGAAAAACCTTGAACAGTATCTTAAAAACGAACTTCAGATTACAGGGATCAATGTGTTAGGAAAGCTTTCGACACAGAAAGGTATTGAAGTCTCCTGGGATTTAATTTCAGACAGAGAGCAATTTACCGCGGAAGGAAACATTCTTGCTCCGGAAACCGTAAAAGTAGGAAAAATAGGAATGTTGTTCTCCGGAGATCAATTGGCAGAAGCTCAAAAAGGACTTAAAGAAGCAGCTTCTGAGCAGATCAAAACCGGTACCGATGTTCTTGAAATTTCGTGGAACTATAAAGGTGAACAGTTTACATCGTTATGTTTTTACAATGAATCAGGAATTATCTGGGATAATGTATTTGCCGGACTTGTCATGATGGAAACAAGAGGAAATGCTGAAGCTTCTCCTGTTGATGCTCAGGCAAAGGTATCCTCAAAATGGTTCAAGGAATGGTGGACAGCCAAATGGCTTTGGGGCTCGAAAAGAGGGGAAATCGGATACAAGATTACTATTTATTATTCCGGATCTACGGTTTCAAATGTTGATGTAAGCGACTGGGGAAATATCAGTTTGGGCAAAGCAAAAAGTGAAAGCAAAATCACAAAGAAAACAGGAGCTTACGGGCAGTGCAGATATGCGCTTGGATTATGTACTCCTACGGGATCTTTAAGCTTTAACAGCAGCAATTTTTCCGTATCATTTTCGGGGCTGGGAAGCAATATCGTAAGTAATGGAACAAAATCACTTTATCCGTAAAATTCTGACACCTTATTATATTTCAATAAAAATAGGGAAGCTTTGGAGCTTCCCTATTTATTTCTTTGCTAAATTTCGTAAGTATTGTTTACAGCTTTTTGATTAATTTTTTATCTTTTTTCTGAAATGCAAAATAGGTCATTACCACGCTTATTGCCATTAAAATAAATGCCAGGAAGAACGGTGCTCCCGAAAATTCAAACGGAGCTTCGTCATGAGTAAAGAAGTAAAACAGGTTGGTCATCAACGGCGGTCCTATGATAGAAGTAGCGCTCATCAAGCTGGTTAATGCTCCCTGAAGCTCTCCCTGCTCGTTGGAAGGTACACTTTTCGTAATTACTGACTGCAATGCCGGTCCACAGATTCCTCCTAAACAGTAAGGAACCAAAAACGCAAACATCATCCATCCTTCTGTAGCAAAGGCAAATAATAGCATTCCTAATGCATACAAAGCCAATCCGTAATAAATACTTTTTTCCTCTCCCAGCTTAGGAGTTGTCCAACGTATCAGAACTCCCTGAACTAAACCTACTAAAAGGCCTACAACTCCTAATGAAATTCCAACCATTCTTTCTGTCCAGTTAAATTTGTACATGGTGAAAAAGCTCCAGTTACTCTGTACCGCATGTCCTGCAATATAGATTAAAATAAGGGCAAATATCAACCCTGAAATTTCCGGGTGTTTCCCTAAAAACTTAAATGAACCCACAGGATTTGCTCGTTTCCAGTCGAATTCCCTTCTTTTATCTTTATCTAAGCTTTCAGGAAGAACAAAGTAACCGTAAAGGAAATTTAAAAGGCATAAACCTGCCGCTGCATAAAAAGGCACTCTGGCGCCATAATGTCCCAGAACTCCTCCCAATACAGGTCCGATAATAAATCCAAGACCGAATGCAGCCCCGATAAGACCGAAATTCTTAGCCCTGTCTTCATCTGTAGAAATATCAGCAATATAAGCACTGGCCGTTGTTACACTGGCACCTGTAATCCCTGCAATAATCCGGCCCAGGAAAAGCCACCAGATTGTGGGTGCAAGGGCAAGAAAAATATAATCTACGGCAAATCCAAAGAGGGAAATCAGAATAATAGGTCTTCTCCCGTATTTATCACTCAGGTTTCCTACCACCGGTGAAAAGATAAACTGGGTAAATGCATAGGCAAAACCAAGCCAGCCGCCATATTTTGCAGCTTCACTGATGTCGGCATGGATAAGCTCCTCAATTAATTTGGGAACAACAGGAATAATGATTCCCCATCCCGTAATGTCAATCAATAAAGTAATAAATATAAAGCCGATGGCTGCTTTTTTCCTTGAGTTTTCCATAATGCTGCAAAATTAATCAAATCCGAAAATATAATCATTCTAAATTGTGGTTTTGGAAGAGAGTTGAGAATCAAGAGTCAAGAATCAAGAGCCAAGAACCAAGAACCGAGATAACAGACATCAGATTTCAGATTTCAGATTTCAGATGTTAGACTGGCAAATATAAATTCAAACTTTTAATTTTAAATATTATTTTTTTTTAACACCAAGCCTGAATCTTAAATCCCGCAACCAGAACCCCTCATATTTTCTTACTCTCATATCCTCATACTCTTAAACCTCACAAATCGTTCCTCTATATAAAAAAGGCCGCTTCGAAAGAAGCGGCCTTTACTTATTTATTGTAGTTGATATTACTTTGAAGCAAGTACTTCTTTGGTACTTGTTGTCTTACCGTGTACCTCTTCTTCTTTCCCTTTTTTAAGGAAATCGTAAGCGATAGCCGATGCAATAAAGATAGATGAATAGGTACCAAATCCGATACCGATCAACATGGCAAACATAAATCCTCTCAGATTATCTCCACCAAAGATGAAGATCGCCAGGATCACAAGGATCGTTGTAAATGAAGTGTTGAATGTTCTACCCAATGTACTGGAGATAGAATCATCAAATAATCCTGCCAGTGTTAAAGCTTTCTTCTCTCTTAAATACTCTCTAATTCTATCGAAGATAATAACGGTATCATTAATTGAGTATCCTAGTACTGTAAGGATCGCTGCAACAAAATCCTGATTGATCTCCATGTTGAACGGCATAAATTTATGAAGCAATGAATACGCTCCCAAAATAATTACCGCATCATGGAACAAAGCTACTACAGCACCCAATGAGAATTGCCATTTTCTAAATCTTAACAAGATGTAGATGAAGATACCCGCTAAAGCAGCTACTACAGCAAGAATACCGTGAGTTTTGATGTCATCTGCTACCGTAGGTCCTACTTTTTCAGAAGAGATAATTCCTGCATGCTCTTTATCAGCAGATTTGAAATCACTCAATGTAGTTTTGGCAGGCAAGCTTGTCTTTAATCCTTCGTATAATTTCTGCTCTACAGTTTGGTCAGCTTTTAAAGATTCATCTTCAATAAGGTAATCTGTAGAGATTTTCAACTGTCTGTCATTACCGAAGGTTTTAGCTTCAACAGAAGAGTTTTTACCATCTTCAGTTTTGAATACTTTTACCAGGTTATGTTCAATATCTTCAGCATTAACCGCTTTATCAAATCTTACCACATAATTTCTACCTCCTGTAAAATCAATTCCGTATTTGAAACCGTGGATGGCAATAGATGCAATACAAACTAGAGTTAAAACACCAGAAATGATATAGGCATATTTTCTTTTTCCGATAAAATCGATCCATGTATTTCTGAACAGATTCTTTGTTGGGGCAGTCCATACAGAAAGATGTTTTCCTTTATTCAATCTTGTGAAGATCATTACTCTGGAAAGCAATACAGAAGTAAAGAATGTCATTAATATACCAATTCCTAAAGTCAGAGCAAATCCTTTGATAGGTCCTGTTCCGAATAAGAAAAGTACACCAGCCGTTAATAATGTCGTTAAGTGACCATCTACGATCGCACTTAATGCATGCTTGAAACCATCTTTGTAAGCTTCTAAGATGCTCTTTCCTGCAAATAATTCTTCTTTGGTTCTTTCGTAGATAATTACGTTCGTATCGACCGCCATTGCCATCGTAAGAACGATACCCGCGATACCAGGAAGCGTCAGTGTAAAGTCTCCGGAATCCATAATTCCGAAAATATAGAATAAGTTGATGATCATTGCAATTACAGCGTACACCCCGGCACCACCATAATAGAAAATGATATAAACAATAATAATCAGGAATGCGATAGCAAATGAAATAACACCGGCATTGATAGACTCCTGTCCTAATGAAGGTCCTACAACCGTAGCCTGAACTACTTTTGCACCTGCAGGTAATTTACCCGCTCCTAAAACGTCCACCAGTTCTTTAGCTTCCTCCTGAGAGAAGTTACCCGAGATCTGAGTTCTACCGTTAGGAATAGCACCTACAACGTTTGGTGCCGTGTAAACTCTGCCGTCCAATGTTACAGCAACCGGTTTTCCTACGTTTTTCTCAGTTAATGTTTTCCATTCTTTAGCTCCTTTGGAATCCATCTGCATGTCTACCACTATTCTGCTCAGTTCATCATAGCCAATGCTCGCAGTTTCAACAGCACCGTCTACCGGAGCTTTTTGGTTGATGTTACCTCTGATCGCATACAATACCAAACTTTCAGCATCTGTAGCTTCAGGCTTGTAACCCCACATGAACTGTGTATATTTAATGTTAGCCGGACGTAATGACTGACCTACTTTGCTGTTCAAAATTTTGTTTACAGCAGCAGTATCTGAAAGTTTTACGCTTGCAACACCGTTTGATCTTAATTTGTCAAGGTTTAAAAGACTCATGAAGTTGATATTCTTCGCAACTCCCATAGAATCACCTTTTATACCCACTATTGTAGTCAATGTCTGGAAATATGGCGCTATTTCAGGAACCTGCTGTACTTCCCAGAACTGAAGTTTTGCTGAAGTCTGAAGCATTTTCTTCACCTTGTCGATATCTTTCATACCAGGCATTTCAACAGAAATTCTTGCCGTACCCGGTACTCTCTGAACGTTTGGCTGCACCGCACCCATTTTATCGATTCTGGTTCTGATTACTTCGAAAGCAGTACCTACAGAAAGATCAATTCTTCTTTTGATGATGCTTTTTACCTGATCATCAGTTGTATTGTACTTGATCTCCGATAAGTTGGTATTCCCGAAAAGTTCAGGATCAGCCAGCTTAAGGTTCGTCCCTTTTGCTCTGTTGATCGCTTCAAACTGATCGAAAAAATTATCGATGTAAGATTTTGTAGAATTCTTCTGAACTTCATCCGTTTTATTCAAAGCCTCAATAAGAACAGGATTGGTAGAATAATTGGTTAAATCATTTACCAGGTCTCTTTGGTTGATTTCCAAAAGAACGTTGATCCCACCTTTCAAGTCAAGACCAAGTTTCATTTCCTTGTCTTTGGCTTTAGTGTAATAAAGTTTTGTGAATCCCAGGTTCAAAGTATCTTTAGAAAGTCTTGTAATTTCTTTCTGATACTTTTCCGGATTGTCTCCTGCAACAGCAGTCGCCTGCCTTTCAATTTTGCTGGCGTACCAAGTTGGTAATAGCTCATTTAAGCAAATTAACCCTAGTACAATAGCAACAATTGTAATAAGTCCTTTTCCTTGCATTTTGTTATAACTACGTTAAATTAAGTCGGCAAATATAATGATTTTATTATTATTTTATGAATTTTTTAACAGCAGAAACGGTTTATTTTCAGATATATCGGGGTTTTAACTTCTAATTAAGATTTAATAATTTTTCTTCCTTATCGTAATGAAATTTTCAAATTCCGATTGGTATAAAATTTTCATTCATTTATCAATACACTAAATATCAAAATATTATGAAAAAACTATTTTTTACCCTGGGCGTTTTTTCTTCTTTAATCGTTAATTCTCAAAGCATTAATTTAGTAGAATTTGCGTCCGGGCTCACCAGTCCGGTTGAAATTACGAACGCCAATGACACCCGTCTCTTCGTCGTACAGCAGAACGGAATCATTAAGATCATTCAGCCCAACGGAACGATCAACAGTGCCGATTTTATGAATATCAGCTCCAAAGTTCTTTATGGAGGGGAAAGAGGCCTTCTTGGTCTTGCCTTTCATCCTCAGTATTCAACCAATGGGTATTTCTTCGTGTATTACAACAATACCGCCGGAAATATCATTGTGGCAAGATATTCTGTAAGTTCTACCAACCCTGACGTTGCAGATCCAGCTTCCGAAAAGATCCTTCTGAATATTCCAAAACCGTTTGACAATCATAACGGCGGAAGTATTCATTTTGGTCCTGACGGAAATCTTTGGATCGTTACAGGAGATGGCGGAAGCGGCGGAGACCCTAACAACAATTCCCAAAACATAAATTCACTTTTGGGAAAAATGTTAAGGATAGATGTGAATGCTACAGGACCGTATAATATTCCACCCGGAAATCCTTTTGCAGGAACTTCAGTGACCGGAGCTGATGAGATCTGGGCCTATGGACTTAGAAATGCATGGAAATTTTCATTTGACACCAATACAGGGAATGTAATCATTGCTGATGTGGGCCAGGGAGCCACTGAAGAGATCAACAGAATGCCTGCCACCCAAGCCGGAATCAATTACGGATGGCGATGTTATGAGGGTAATAATGCGTACAATACAGCAGGATGTGCCCCTATGTCCACAATGACATTTCCGGTTGCCGTTTATGATCATTCCGGAGGGAAATGCTCCATAACCGGCGGATATGTTTACAGAGGAAGCCAGTACCCTTCCCTTCAGGGGAAATATTTCTTTGCAGATTACTGTTCAGAACAGATCGGAATTTTGAATCCCGATAATTCTATAGTGTGGAATTCTCCAAGTTCAGGAAACAATTTTTCTACTTTCGGACAGAATTCCCAGAAAGAATTGTTTGTCGCGGCGGTAAACAGCGGGAAGGTATTTAAAATCACAACAGGCGCGCTGGCAACCAATGAAACAGACCGTCTCAATTCTTTGTACATTCATCCCAATCCCGCTTCCGAAAAGGTTTTCATTGAAGGTCTGGAAGATCTGAACAGCACTGCAGATCTTATCAGTACAGAAGGAAAAATAGTTCTGGAAAAAGCAAAAATTGAAAATGACGGCAGTGTGGATATTACAGGAATTCCTGCAGGAGCTTACTACCTGATCATCAAATCGGGAGATGTGAAATCTTACAGTCAGAAACTTATTATTAAATGACAGAAATTCTACTCCAATAAAAAAGCGGTTCTGATGGGAACCGCTTTTTGTTTTTATATCGTCATAGAGAAAATTCTCGTTTCAGGTTTATTCCTCATCATCCTGAGGTCAAAAACCATGGCTACATTTCTCGTAAATGCTCTTCCTTTTTCTGTAATCCTGATTTGGTTATCATAAATCTCCACCAATTCATCTTTTTGCATCTCTTCCAGCATCTCAAATGCATTTTCAAGTTCCGGGAAAGAATTTTTATCCGTAAATGTTGTTTCAAGCTGGCACATCAGATTCAAAATGTGTCTTCTTACCGTAAGATCTTCCTGGTCCAGAATATGACCTTTTACCACAGGAATTTTACCTTCTTCAATAATCTTCTGGTACTCTTCCACCGTTTTTACATTCTGTGCAAAAGCATACCAGGAATCTGAAATGGCAGACATACCAAGACCTACCATCAGTTGGGTCTTGCTTGAAGTATAGCCCATAAAATTTCTGTGAAGTTTTTTATGAATCAGGGATTGGTACAGGTCATCATGCTCAAGAGAAAAATGGTCCATGCCTACTTCTATATATCCTAATTTCTCAAGCAGCTTTTTACCGTCTTCATACAAACGGCGTTTTTCTTCACCCGTTGGAAGATCATTTTCATCAAAACCTCTCTGTCCTACTCCTTTTACCCATGGAACATGTGCATAAGAATAGAATGCAAGCCTGTCCGGCTTCAGTTCCATTGTTTTTCTGATCGTATGCTCCATAGCCTCCCAGCTCTGGTGCGGAAGTCCGAAAACCAGATCATGACTGATTCCTCTGTAACCGATCTCCTTAGCCCACTCCGTTACATTTTTTACATTTTCGAACGGCTGTACTCTGTTGATCGCCTTTTGAACTTTAGGATCATAATCCTGAACTCCAAAACTTACTCTCCTGAAGCCAAGATCGTATAAAGTCTGAAGGTGATCCCTAGTCGTATTATTCGGATGCCCTTCAAAAGAAAACTCAGGGTGTTCCGCTATTTCTACAGTATCAAAGATACCCTGTAATAAGGTTTTTAAATTTGTTGGCGAAAAAAATGTAGGAGTACCTCCTCCCAGGTGAAGTTCTTTCAGCTTGGGTCTTTCTTCAAAAAGCTCCAGATAAAGCTTCCATTCCTTTAAAACACTTTCCAGATAAGGAATTTCAACGCTGTGCTGTTTTGTGATGCGCTTGTGGCAGGCACAGAACGTACACAATGCCTCGCAGAAAGGCAGGTGAATATAAATAGAAATTCCCTCCTCTGCATTGCTCTCATGAAATGACCTGATCACACTCTCCCTCCACTTTTCAGGAGAAAATGTAGATTCGTCCCAATAAGGAACAGTAGGATAAGACGTGTAGCGCGGTCCGGGAATATTATACTTATCTATTAAAGAATTCATTTCAAAATTTAAAATATTATCGAATTATGAAATTTAACATAAAATAAATTTCATCCTGCAAAATTAACCATTACGAATGAATTTTAAACCATGAAATATATTAGGCCGTATTTTATAATGAGTCTAAATATGATCATTGCTGGAATCCTTCCAATAATGATAAATTCTATCCCTAAGATTTAAAATTTTAATTTCATGACTGAAATTCTTTCTTTTCCGGCAAAGACTACCGTGTTCGCATTTACCCATCTGCAGACGAAAAATCCTTTCTCATCAGAAATTTTCTTCCAGGTTTTTCCAAAGTCAGAAGAATAACTGATATGCTTATCCCCTAAAGCTATGATTTCTTTTCCTTTTGATCCCGGTTTAATTTTCACACAGGTCGTGTAGCCTGCATTCTTTCCGGAAGCCTGTATCTGCCAGGTTTTCCCGCCATCATTGGTGGTAGCGATATTATTGATATTTTCATCCTGTTTGGTATAGTCTCCGCCTACTGCAATCCCGAATTTATCATCATAAAAATCTATTGAATACATTCCCTGGGAAGATTCTCCCTGGATGAAAGGCGTTTCGAAAATCTCAATATTTTCTTTTTTCAGATTCATTCTCAGGATCCTAGATGCTTTTCCGCCGGTTGCAATCCACAGGAAATTTTTGGAAGAAGCAATATTGGTATTGCTGGCAGCAAAAGCAGCTTCACCACTTTTCAATTGTACATTACTTTTGAAAATTTCCCACTTTCCCTTTCTGTAAACAGCTAATTTCAACATATTGTCTTTATCTGCATCACTGAAAGTATAGGCCAGCTGATCATTCACGAAATGCAGAGCATCATAAAAAGCAGTTTTCACTGTATCTGTAAACACAATTTCTGATTTCAGATCTTTTTTACTGATCTTAAAAAAATAGGCTGGACTTTCAATATTAATGGTATAAAAAGAATTCTTATCCTGCGCCAGGGTTCTGAACTGAAGCTTTTTATCGGAAAGATTAATCTGCTTTCTGTTCTCTTTATTTTTAAGATCAACAAATCCGAATTTTGAGCCTGTTCCGCTGTACCAGACTTTATCACCATCAATTTCCAGAGCCCTGATGCTTATTTTATCATTAAAAATCGTCTCAAAACTTTCTATCTGCTGAGAAAATGTAAAAATTCCTAAAAAGGAAAGTAAAAATGGTATAAGCTTTTTCATAGAAACAAAAATAAAAAATCCACAGAATTCTGTGGATTTTAAGTTGATATTTTTTATAAATCTATATCAGGTTTTTCTAAAGGCTCCTGTTCTGCTTTAAAAGTTTCCCCAAAGCCTCCGTTCTGAAGCTTAGAATGCTTTTTACTGTACAGGAAGTAAACAAAGAATCCGATGATCAGCCATGCAAAAGAATACATCTGTGCTTCTTTGCTCAGGTTAAAGATCAGATAAACGTTGATCGCGATACCTAAACAGGCAATAAGCGGTAAAGCAGGAACCTTAAAGTTTCTCTGTAAATTAGGTTCTTTTACTCTTAGCACCCAAACGGCCACACACACCATTGTAAATGCAAATAGTGTCCCGAAACTGGTCATGTGTGCAAGATCATTAATTGGTGTAAGAGAGGCAATAATGGCAATTACCACTCCTAAAATAAGAAGGTTCTTTGTAGGTACTCCAGTTTTAGGGTTTACTTTTGAAAAAGTAGCAGGGATCAATCCGTCTTTAGACATTCCAAGGAAAATTCTTGACTGCCCCATGATCATTACCATCAGTACAGAGATCAATCCTATTGTAGCAGCAATGGTAATAATGTAACCAGCCCATGCATATCCGGCAATATCAAATGCGTACGCTACAGGAGCTTTGATCGCATCCGGATATTTACCCAACGGATTAAAGTCTGTATAATGCATCATTCCTGTTAACACCAAGGAAACAAGGATATATAAAAGCGTACAGATAATCAGTGAAGCGATAATCGCAAACGGTACGTCCTTTTTAGGGTTAATAGCTTCTCCCGCCTGTGTGGAAACGGCATCGAAACCTACATACGCAAAGAAAATGGCTGACGCTCCTGCAACCACACCTGCCAGACCATAGGCGGAATGTGAGACTCCGTTTTCGGTAATAGTGGTTGGCTCAGGAATAAAAGGCACCCAGTTTTTAAAAGGCTCAGCTGAATTTAAAATGATAAATGCTCCTGCAACGATTACAAAAATAATAGCAGAAACTTTAAGTATTACAATAAAGTTGTTGGCTTTAGCAGCCCCCTTGGTTCCTCTTACCAGAATAGAAATCACAAAGAAAACAATCAAAAATGCAGGCAAATTCATAGAAAACCCGGAGTTTCCTGCTGCAATATAAGTTTGTGGATCTGAGGTAAGATAAGCAGGAAGATGCAGCCCGAACATTTTGAGGAGCTTGGCAAAATATCCTGACCAGGATACGGCGACGGTCATAGATCCCATAGCGTATTCAAGTATCAGCCCCCATCCTATAATCCATGCAAAAATTTCTCCTACCGTACCATAAGCGTAAGCATAAGCTGAACCTTCTACAGGAAGTATGGAAGCAAATTCTGCATAACAAAGTGCTGCAAATACGCAGGCGATCCCTGCAATTACGAATGAAAGTGCCAGTGCAGGCCCTGCATTGTAATACGCACCTGTTCCTGTAAGTACAAAAATTCCTCCTCCAATGATTGCTCCGATTCCGATAGCAGTAAGGCTCCATTTTCCCAGAACGCGTTTCAGCTGACTCTTTTTGATATCAGCTTCATAAGCGCTCATTGGCTTCTTAACCCAAATTTTAGACATGTTTTTTTATTTAATTAAAGATTTACGAAAATATAAAAATTTTACAAACCTTAACGTTTATTAATAAACTTTCGTGATTTATTTTAAACAAATATATTTAAAAAACTGATTTACACATTATTTAATTTATTTTCAAAAGTGCTAATTTTTGCTTATTTTTGATCGCATGAATTTATATGATCTTTTTGTAAAGCCGTATGAAAACTACAGCGGGATACAAATTCTACTGGAAGCTACCGGTGCATTTTTCGGAATTTTGAGCGTGTATTTTTCAATTAAAAAGAATATCTGGGTATACCCTACAGGTATCATTTCTACGCTGATTTATGTTTACATTCTTTTTAATTTCGGCCTGCTCGGGGATTGCATGATTAATGTATATTATACGGCAATGAGTATTTACGGCTGGATCTTATGGTCAAAAAATTCTGAAGACCATGTTCATGTGGAGGTAAGCTGGGCAACAAATAAGGAAAGAATATTTGCAGGGATACTTTTCATTTTAAGCATGACACTGGTTACTCTGATTTATTATTATAAGCCTTATATTGACAATACATTTTCTATGGAAGGTGTTAATTTAGGTTTATATCACCTGGACTGGGCCAATTGGCTGGATGTCATTACAACTTCTATATTTTTAGTGGGTATGTGGTTTATGGCCAAACAGCGCATTGAGAACTGGATTTTCTGGATCATCGGAGATTTTATTTGTATCCCTATGATGATTTTTAAGGAACTCGGTATCACTTCGGTTCAATATTTGGTATTTACTATAATGGCTATCCTAGGATACCTCAATTGGAAAAAAAGTTTAAAAGAAAAAAGTACAATAAAGTCATGAAAAATTTATTTAAAATAGCATTCAGTATCGTAGCTATCAGCAGTTTAACATCATGTCTGGCATATAGTGACGGATATGCCAACAACGGTGGCTACGGAGATCCGTATTATAATAACGGATATTACTATGCACCTTCCGGATATTACGGAAACGGCGGTTATTATGGAAATGACGGCTATTATTACAGGAACGATGTCAATTACTATTATGACAACGGTGTTCCTTATTACTATTATAATTCAGGAGACAGCCGAAGAAAAGTATATGTTGAAAGAAGAACGACGGTAACTTCACAGAGACCTAATAACGGATTCCAGAATACGCGTACCAATAACAACAACGGAGGTAATTATAACAATGGCGGTTTCAATAACAATAGAGGAACCAGCACAAGAAACAACAGCAGTAATAACGGATTCAGAAATTCAAATAACACCAATTACAATAACAGCCAAAGACCACAGAGCAACCAGAACAACGGAGGCTTCAGAAATCAAAGTGGCAGTTATCAGAATACTCAGGGAACTCAGAATAACCAAAGCAGTGGTGGTTTCAGAAATACACAACAGTATAATCAAAACCAAAACAGTACCAGACCTGCGGAATCATCCAATGGCGGGTTCAGAGGAAGTACAAGTTCTCCAACCAATACTCAGCAGAACAGCAGTTCTACAAGACAACAGTCAAGCGGAGGCGGATTTAGATAAAACGATTATAAATAAGAAAACGGACAGCTAACACTGTTCGTTTTTCATTTTAAATATGTTAATTTTGCTCGTTAATTTTAGACTAAAAATATGGAATTTTATAAATATCAAGGGACCGGAAATGATTTTGTAATGATTGACAACCGGGATCTGCAGTTCCCTAAGGAGAAAGATATTATTGAAAAATTATGTGACAGACGCTTCGGAATTGGTGGCGACGGGCTTATCCTTCTGGAAAATGATGATGCTTATGATTTTAAGATGGTATATTATAATTCTGACGGCGGAGAAAGCACCATGTGCGGAAACGGCGGAAGATGCCTAGTAGCGTTTGCTTTCTTTCTGGATATTTTTGAAGATAAATGCAAATTCATTGCTACAGATGGTGAACACGAAGCAGAAATCCATAACGGTATCATCAAATTAAAGATGATTGATGTGGATACCATCTCCCGCGATGGTGAAGATACTGTGATGGATACAGGATCCCCTCATTATGTAAAATATGTGGAAGATCTTGTGACATACAATGTTTTTGCGGAAGGGAACGGCATCAGAAATTCCGAAAATTATAAAGAAAAAGGCATCAATGTGAATTTTGTAGAAAAAATTACGGATGATGAAATTTTCGTAAGAACCTATGAACGAGGCGTTGAGGACGAAACCTACAGCTGCGGAACAGGAGTTACGGCTTCTGCTTTAACTTTTTTGCAAAAAAATAATCTAATCTCTGTAAAAGTTAAAACTTTAGGTGGAAATCTTAAAGTGCATGCTGTAAAAAACGGAAATTCTTTCCAAAACATTTGGCTAGAAGGTCCCGCAAAGCAAGTTTTTAGAGGTAAAACAGATCTTATTTAAAAACTAAACTTTTTAATCAAATTTTTAATAATGAAAAAAACTGTTCTCATTATCGCTCTCATTATTGTTGGAGCGGCAGGATTTTTTGGTTTGAGATTTTATAATAAATATTATGGAAACAACGTAGAAAAAGACGGATATGTTCTGATTCCACATAAAGCGGATTTCAAACAGATTCTTGATTCAGTGGGTCCATATGTAAAAGATAAGGAAGCTTTTGAAGCGGTTGCCAGGGATAAAAATCTTGATAAATTTTTCAAGCCGGGCCGCTATCATTTCCAGTCAGGAGCGGGAAATACGAATCTGGTAAATATGATCAAGGCCGGGAATCAGGCGGAAAACAGTTTCAGAATCGGTGATTTTGGTGATATGTACCAAATGATAGGAAAAGTAACCAAGAAAACGGAGCTGGACTCTTTACATTTTGTAAACGACCTGAATCAGGTAGCAGCAGAAAAAGGGTACAAAAATGCAGAGGATTTAAAAAAATATTTTTTCATTGATACCTATAATTTTTTCTGGACTGTAAGCCCTAGAGAATTTTTCAAAAAATTTGATGAACAGTACAATGAATTCTGGACAGACGAAAGAAACAATAAGGAACAGCAGTCCGGTCTGACAAGAGATCAGATCTATGCACTGGCCTCTATTGTTTATAAGGAATCAGGGGGAAAAAAGGATGAAATGAAAACCATCGCAGGATTATATCTGAACCGCTACAGAAAAGGCATGAAACTTCAGTCTGATCCTACGGTGATCTACGCAATTAACAAGCAGACCAATTTTAAAGAACCCATCAAAAGGGTACTCTATAAACATTTGTCTACGCCATCACCATACAATACATATGCTAACGCCGGAATTCCTCCGGGGCCTATCTGCGTAGTTGATAAAAGCTCTGTAGATGCGGTTTTGAATGCAGAAAACAGCAATTATATATTTATGTGCGCTGATCCTGCCAGATTTGGCTATCACAAGTTTACGGCAAGCGCTGAAGAGCATGCGATTAATGCAAAGGCTTATCAGGACTGGCTGAATTCAAAAAATATAAAATAAAAAATTATTTTAACTTTTATTTAACAATACAACAATTAACTTTCAACAACTATATACGACTTATACATCTATAAATAACATATAAATCGTAATATTTGAAATCAAAGCCAATTGATGATTTCATAATATTAAATATTTATACTTTACGATTTTACCCAAAAAATACCTTATGAATCAGACGGAAATTGTCAACATTTTCACAAAAAAAACGTTAGCCCTCACTTTTGTACTTTCGGCAGCTGCAATGGCATTTGCCCAGGAAAAGGCAGGCGTTACGGGAATGATTGTCAACAAAAACAACCAGCCGGTTCCTTATGCTTCTGTGACGTTCAGCAATAAAGCGAACAAGTCATTAAGCGATGCTGTATTGACCGATGAAAAAGGACAGTACAAACTGGAACTAGCCCCTGGAAATTATGACATTACAGTAGAAGCAATCGACTATAAAAAAAGTGTAGTCAATAAAAGCATTGCCGGTCCCGGAAATATTGGTGCATTATCCATACAGCCTGAGGCAACGACTACGTTAGACGGCAAAACCCAGGAAATACAAGGTGTGGTGATTACTGCAGCGGCTACAAAACCTTACAAAGTTGAGCTTGATAAAAGGACCTACGATCCTTCACAGGATATTGTAAGTAAGGGAGGAAATCTTCAGGATGTCTTATCTAACGTTCCTTCTGTTTCTGTGGATACCGACGGTACGGTTTCGATGAGAGGTAGTTCTAATGTAAAATTTCTGATCAACGGCAAACCTTCTGCCCTACTTGGGATTGATGATGGAGCCAATGCACTTCAGAGTATTCCTGCAGACCAGATCGAAAGAATTGAAGTAATTACCAATCCTTCTTCTAAATTTGAAGCCAGCGGTACTTCGGGTATTTTAAATATCATTCTGAAAAAGAATAAAAAAATAGGATTTAACGGAAGTGTAATCGGGACTTTAGGTTATTTGCCCAGAACGGCTCTTAATGCTAATTTAAGCTGGAGAAAAAATAACTGGACATGGTTTTTAAACGGTGGTGGTGGCTATAGTGAAAATAAAAGCAAAAATGACACGGAGACCACCTATCATAACATTGTCTTCCCTAATATATTGCCTAATGAGCAGCCTAATGATGTTCCGACATATCAATTGCAGAATTCTACCAACAAAAGCTACAATAAAAATTACAATGCCAGCGCAGGATTTACCTATGATATCTCTGATAAAACATCATTAAATCTATCCGGGGTTGTAAGAACGTTTGAAGGAGACAGTAATGAGCTACTGAATACTTTTAACAGTTTTTACCGATATAGTGATCAAAAAACATGGAACCTGATGGATTCCTATGGACAACGAGATTCTGAGGGTAGAAGTACCAACCTTGCATTCCAGGGAGATGTAGGATTGGATCATAAATTTGATGATAAAGGACAGAATTTATCTTTATCATTCAGCTTACAGAGAAACAGAAGTAATAATAATTCTAATATTCTTGAAACTGAAGACTCTGTTCCTGTACAAAAAGATATAACGCAAAGACATTCTGTTAACAAGACTATTATCGGAAAAGCAGATTATGAACTTCCCATCGGTGAGCAATCTAAACTTGAAGCAGGATACAGATTAGATGTCAATAACAATGATTATGATAATTTTGTAAGCAGCACTTCTAATAATCCATTTATTCTGGATTATAATAATAAAACGAACTATAGAGAAATGTTTAATGCCTTCTATCTGCAATTTAAAAGTAAGGTAGGAGAAAAATTTGCCTATCAGTTAGGGTTAAGAGATGAGCTGTCAAATGTTAAAATTGATTATGCTAATTTAAATCCCAGTCAACCTCCGATCAACAAAAACAAGAATTACAACAATTTATTTCCAAGCGTATTCTTAAGCTATGATATATCAAAGAATAATCAAATTCTTGTAAACTATTCCCGTAGAATTGACAGGCCGAGATCATTCTTTATGGTCCCTTTCCCTAATTACAGCAATAGTCAAAACGTTTTTGAAGGAAATATTGATTTGAATCCATCTTATGTAGATTCATATGAAGTAGGTTATAATATTACAAGGAAGAAATTCACGATTAATCCTACTCTTTACTACAGACATGCAACGGAAGACACAAAAATGCTTGTCTACAGACCGGACGAAAGCCAGGGTATTTTTTACACAAAGCCCATTAACCTTGGTAATGATGATCGTTATGGTTTAGATCTAAATTTCACTTATGATCCATTTGCCTGGTTAAAAATCATGGGTAGTTTAGACATGTTTGGTTATAAAACGACTGGTATAGCCACATACGAAACAAAAGATATTTTAGGCAATACGAAATTAGGCACAATGGACTTTACAGGTGATGGCTTCTCAACAAGAGCCCGTCTGAATACAACCTTTAAACTTGATAAAACATTGAGCGTACAGCTGCAAGGGTTCTACAGAGGGGCACAAAAATCGGCCAACCAGGATACTCAAGATATGTATGCCCTGAACCTAGGAGCCTCTAAGACAATATGGAAAGGTGACGGTACAATATCTTTCAATATTCAGGATATCTTTAATACCAGAACCAGAGAAGTATACAGCTATAATAGCGACTACACCCGCAGAAATTATATGCAGTGGCAGCCAAGGCAATTCTCAATTGCTTTAACTTACAGATTTAAGCAAGGTGAAAAAATAGAACAGCCTAAAAAGAAAAAAGATATTAATGCCAATGAAAGTGGCGATGATCAGCAAGCCCCAATGTAATACACAAAAAATCCCGAAAAATATTTCGGGATTTTTTTATTTTACGGGTTCGGACTTTTCCTTTTCAGCTTCATAGATTCTTCTTCTAAGATCGCTGGTGGAAAACCTATGATCTCTTTTATTATAAAAAATCTCAATTCCTTTCTCTTCACAATACTTTTTACCGGTGAAATCTCTGTCCATATAATCATCACCGATAATTCTTACATCGATAACAAAAGATTTTAAAATATCCTCAAGATCTTCTTCTGTGTAATACGGGACAATTTCGTCAACGGCATTTACAGCCTTTAACTGAATATATCTTTCCACAATGGTCTGGCTCGGCCTGTTCTTATTCGGACGGTCATGAGAAGGATCTATCTGAAGCCCTACAATTAAGTAGTCGCATACGGTTTTAGCTTCTTCAAGCATTTTGATGTGCCCTGCATGAAGCAGATCAAATGAGGAAAATGTAATACCTATTTTTTGTGTTTTCATACTAGTTCAATTAAAATTCCGCTACAATATTATTTTTTATCTATAAAGCTAATATTGAGAGGAAGGGTTTTATAATTTGTTTATAATTGTTTTAAATTTATTAAACAGTTCTGGATTCAAGATACTGCTGCCATTTCCATACTGTTCTTAAAGATTCTTCCAATGGAGTTTCAGATTTCCAGTGAAGATCTCTTTCAGCCTTATCAGCATTAGCATACGCAACGGTAATATCACCTTCCCTTCTGGCACAGATCTGGTAAGGAACCTCCACATGATTAGCCGTTTCAAAAGCTTTTACCACTTCCAGCACAGATGAACCTTTTCCTGTTCCCAGGTTAAATATATCAATCACGGTTTCTTCGCTGTTCTCCAATAATCTCTTAAGAGCACTTACGTGAGCCTTAGCCAAATCAACAACATAAATATAATCACGAACTGCGGTTCCATCTTGCGTATCATAATCGTCACCCCAGATATTCAGCGTCTCACGGATTCCTGCAGCTGTCTGGGTAACATAGGGAATTAAGTTATTAGGAACTCCCAATGGCAATTCACCCAATTTTCCTGACGGGTGAGCACCGATTGGATTAAAGTATCTTAAAAGTGAAATTCTTCTGTTGTAGGCTTTTGCAAAATCAATCAGAATTTCTTCTCCCATCTGTTTTGTTTTGCCATAAACACTTTCAGGCATTTTCAATGGCGTATTTTCATCAATCGGCATTTTCTCTGCCTGTCCGTACACTGTGCATGAAGAGCTGAAAATAAAATTAGAGATCCCCCTTTCTTTAAATTCCTGAAGAATGTTAATCAGCGTAAATAAATTATTTTCGTAATAATCTATCGGCTTTATCTGGCTTTCTCCAACTGCTTTGGATGCAGCAAAATTGATACATCCCTCAATTTTATAGGCATCAAATACCTGGGTAAGGAGTTCTCTCCTCTTTAAATCAAAAGGATAAAAAGCAGGCTTTTTACCTGTAATTTCTTCAATATTTTTTAAAATAAACCTTTCGGAATTGGATAAATCATCTACAATAACAACATCAAAGCCATTATTCAAAAGTTCCACAACTGTATGAGAACCAATATATCCAAGTCCTCCTGTGACTAATATTGCCATTTTTTTGTATTTTTTTTAATCTGTGTGTTTTCCTATGTTTTCTAAACCTTCATATTCCACTTTTGGAACTTTAAATTTATTAACAATAAAAAGTGAAGCTAATATAAAAAGAATTCCCGTAACCATTCCGTTTGTACCTTGATCATAAGCCCTGTAAGCAATCAGATAAGTGATCAGTTCAAAGATCATAAAACAAAGTAACAATACAAGATGAATGTTGGTAAGTAAAATACCCTTTCTATTTTTTACAATAAGAAAATAAGACTGAAATAATGATAAACTCAAAATAAGAAATATTAAAGTTAAACCTAAAAAATTTATTTCATTACTTATCCTGACAACAATCGCCATTAAATATAGTATTGCCGAAAAAAAGGTCAACATTAAGCTAACAACATATACAATTTTTTTAGAAAATAACTTTTTATCTTTCATTACATTATCTCATGAATTCCAGCACAGCATCCGAAATATACTTCAGCTGCTCTTCATCCAGTTCTGTATGCATCGGAAGAGAAATTACCTGATCCAAAAGCTTGTCTGTATTCACAAAATCTGCATCATTGCTTTCCTGATAATAAGCTTTCTGCTTTCTTAAGGCTACCGGATAATAGATCATCGCAGGAATTTCTTTTTCTGTAAGGAATTTTTGAAGTTCGTTACGTTTTCCGTTCAGAATTCTTAAAGTATACTGGTGAAATACATGAGTAGAATATTCCGCCCTTTTTGGAGTTAAAATATTTTCGTTTCCTGCAAAAGCTTCGTCATAATAATCAGCGGCTTTTCTTCTTGCGTCATTGTAAGAATCAAGATTCGGAAGTTTTTTTCTCAAAACCGCAGCCTGAATACTGTCTAATCTTGAGTTCACTCCTACCTCATCATGATAATATCTCTCGTACATCCCGTGATTAACAATTCCTCTTAAACGGTGTGCCAGTTCATCATTATTGGTAAAAATAGCTCCACCATCCCCATAACAGCCTAAATTTTTAGAAGGAAAAAATGAAGTCGTTCCCACAGTTGCCATGGTTCCTGCATATTTTTCAGTTCCGTCAGAGAATGTGTATTGCGCTCCTATTGCCTGTGCATTGTCTTCAATGACGTAAAGATTATGCTCTTCTGCAATTTTTAAGATCTCTTCCATATTGGCACACTGTCCGAAAATATGTACCGGAATAATCGCCTTTGTTCTTGGCGTAATCGCTTTTTTAATTTCTTCTGTAGAAATGGTGAATGTATCGTAATCTACATCTACCAGCACTGATTTCAGTTTCAGCAGATGAATAACTTCTACTGTAGCAGCAAAAGTGAAATCTGCGGTGATCACTTCATCCCCTTCTTTAAGATCCAAAGCCATCAGCGCGATTTGCAAAGCATCCGTTCCGTTAGCACACGGGATCACATGCTTTACATCTAAATAAGATTCCAATTCATTCTGGAAAGACTTTACTTCAGGGCCGTTGATAAAAGCCGCAGAATCCATTACATTTAAAACTGCATTGTCTACATCATTCTTTATTTTGTAATACTGACTTTGCAAGTCAACCATCTGAATTTTTTTCATAAATAAATATTTGTGTAAAAATAAGGAATTTAAAATCCTATCAAAAATTTTATTGATTTTGTTTTATCTTTATAAAAAATAACTTCATGAAAAAACTTTTACTCTTTTGTCTTTTAGTGGGTTACTCCGCTGTAAACGCGCAGACCGAGCTGGTTTTTGTTTATTTTACGGGCAAACCGAATAAAGCTGCTTTTTATGCAAATCCTCTTTCTGAACTGACTCAAAAATCCCTCAACAGACGTACTTCTCTGGGCATTCCGCTGAACGACCAGGATGCTCCCATTGAACAGTCTTATATACAAAATCTTCAGAACCTTGGTTTTACTGTCACAGACTATTCCAAATGGCTTAACGGAGCTGCTGTAAATGCGACTCCGGCTCAGATAGCAATTTTGCAGTCACAGCCCTATGTATCTTCGGTCGGAAGTTTTGCAAGAAACAATAGTTCCGTTCCTAAAACAGCCCATCAGGATAAATGGAACTCTTCTTCTGAGACTCAAAAGACTCTGACTGTTTTTGATTATGGCTCGGGCTCTGCACAAATCGACCAGATCAATGTAAGGCCCCTTCACCTTGCCGGATTTACAGGGACAGGAGTTTCCATTGCCGTTATTGATGCAGGCTTTCCTTATGTAGATACCGGATCTGCCTTTGAAAGATTAAGGAATAATAATCATATTAAAGCTGTTTACGACTTTGTCACCAAAACAAGCAACGTATACAACACTTCTATCAGCAATCACGGATCTGCTGTGCTGGGAGCCATGGGAGGCTATATCGAAAACACTTTTGTAGGTTCTGCTCCGGATGCCGATTTCTATCTTTACCGTAGCGAAAATACGGTTGGTGAAATTCCGGAAGAGGAGCTATACTGGATAGAAGCAGCCGAAGAAGCAGACAGGAAAGGAGTCGATATCATCACGTCTTCTCTTGGATACAATGTTTTTGACGATTCCCGGTACAATTACAGCTACTCGGATATGAATGGAACCACTTCTTTCATCGCAAGAGCTGCTGAAATAGCTGCCAATAAAGGAATTTTCGTTCTTGCAGCGGCAGGAAACTCTGGCCTGCAGCCATGGCATTATATTATGACTCCTGCAGACAATGCTAAGGTATTCAGCATAGGATCAGTAGATGATGCAGGAAATTCTTCAGGATTTTCATCATACGGCCCCAATGCCATTGGTGTGGTAAAACCTGATGGAAGTGCAAGAGGAAGTGCATCTGCTACAGTTAACAACAGCACCCTGGTTTCGGTAAACGGAACTTCTATTGCAACGCCTATTGCCGCCGGTGGTGTAGCATGTTTCCTCCAGGCTTTTCCTGCGATGGACAGGGAGCAGGTAAGGACAAAATTACGCCAGACCGCTTCACTTTATCCGGCTCACACAGACCAGATGGGTTATGGTATTCTTAATTTTGGAAACCTTTATAATCAGGTACTGAACACTTCTGAAATAGTGAAAAAACAAAAGTTTGCCATTTTCCCGAATCCTGCTAAAAATATTTTGAATGTTGCTTCTGAAAGCGAAATCCTGTCGCTGGAAGTTTATGATAATTTAGGAAAACTAATCAGAAAGAACAACAGTCAGAAATCTATAAAAGTTGAAGATTTTCCGAAGGGAACTTATTATCTGAAAATCCAGGCAAAGGATCAGGTTTTTTATGAGAAGTTTTTAAAGGAATAGTTATTGGATATTTCTAATCCTGAATTTTATTTTCAACCACAATAACACAAATGTCAAAAGGTCAAATTAATGAAAAGGATTTGAACCATTTTGTTGTCACACTTTAAAAGTGAAATAATTAAGACTGAAAGTACAATCTAGTTATTTCATTAAACAACCAAAAATTAATCCTTGTCAAGGTTTAAACCTTGACAAGGATTAATTCAGACTACTCAGATTTATATCTGTGACAAGTATTCAATAGGAACGGGCTAAAGCCCGTTTCAATTATATTATCAATCAATTGGCTTTAGCCAAAATCTAAAAGTATTGTATTCATAATTCGTTTTAAACAAAAGAAAGCGACTCTCAAATCGAGAGGCGTTGTTATGATCCATTAAGCTGAGTTTCTGCTCGCGTTAATATTTCCGAATAATGATCTGGTCACCAGCTTTTCATAGGTTTCCTTATTTCCTTCCCCCTTCTGGATCTTCATCAGTGCATACTGCTGGATACTCAACAGCGGAAGTACAATTTTTTCCCTGATCTTCACCGATTTTCTCGACAACGGATCTTCTTCCTGGAGCATTTTGAAGCCGGTAAGTTCAAGCATAATATCTCTTGAAAGCGTATATTCATCAAAAAGAACATTCCAGAATGCGCCGAATTTCGGATTATTTTTAATGTAATACGTCAGCGGAAAATAAGATTTGTTCATGCTCATCATGGAATTCAGAACTAAAGTTTTGAAGAAATCCGAACCTTTATACAGTTCTTTTACTTCCTCCAGCCTTCCCTGCTCTTTCATCTGCTGCATGGCAAATCCGAACCCGAAGAACCCGGGAACATTCTGCTTCAGCTGAGACCATGAACCTACGAACGGAATTGCTCTGAGATCCTCAAATTTCAGCTCAGTACCGTTTCCTCTTTTGGACGGGCGGCTTCCGATATTTGTTTTACCATAATATTCCAGCGTACTCATCTCCTGGAGATAAGGAACAAACATCGGGTGAGCTTTAAGGTCTGAATATTTTTTATAACTGATATCAGCAAGTTCGGCAATCAGTTTTCTTTCTTTTTCTGTAAGGTCTTTTTTAGAATTTTTAAAGACATCATTTTCGACTCCGGCGGTCAGAAGCTGCTCAAAATTGTATTTAGCCTGCTCTTTATTTCCAAAAATACTGGTGATCGTCTGTCCCTGGATGGTCAATTCTATTTTATTATTAGCAATCGTATTTCCCTGTGACGCATAGAAATCGTGGGTTTTCCCTCCTCCTCTTGCGGGTGGTCCGCCCCTGCCATCGAAAAACACTACTTTAATTCCATTCTGAACGGAAAGTTTAGTTAAGACTTCTTTGGCTTTATAAATTTCCCAATTGGCTTTCAGGTATCCACCATCTTTTGTTCCGTCTGAAAAGCCAAGCATAATGGTCTGCTGATTTCCTCTGCTTGCAAGATGCTTTTTATAAACCGGATTTTGGTAAAGCTCGTTCATTACATTCTCGGAATTGGCAAGACCTTCCATGGTTTCAAAAAGGGGAACAATATCCATTTTGATGTCTTCATCCTGATATCCGCAGATCTTAAAAAATGCATATACATTCATTACATCTTTTACAGCATCGGAATTCGAAATAATGTAGCGGTTCATACCTCTCTGTCCGTTCTGATTCTGAATCTCGGAAACCTGCGAAACCGTTAATAAGGTATCTTTAACGATATCTTCAAACTGATCTGCATTAACTTTATCCTTGAGCTGGATCAGCTTATTGAATTTGTCTTCTTCAGAAGCGTCTGCATCTCCGTATAGTTTTGCAAAAACCTCATCTATAACTTTCTGATGGATCCTGCTGTCCTGGCGAACATCTAATGTAGCAAAGTGGGTCCCGAAAATTTTCACCCGGTCCCGGAAATTCGTCAGCAGATCTAAAAACAGAGAATTGTGTTCATTCACCAGTATTTTTTCTGCTTCATCCGCCTTTTTCAGAATATTCTCTGCTGTGATCATATTCCCGTTGAAGATTGCTCCATACAGCTCATCGCTTAATTTTGCCAATACTTCAGAAACTCCTCTGAAACTTAATCTTCTTCTGATAAATTTCAAATGGCTGTAATAAGACTTCAGGATCGCTGAACGGAGTTCTTCTGCCACTCTTTTGGTAACCTCAGCCGTCACAAAAGGATTTCCGTCCCTGTCTCCCCCCGGCCAGAAACCTAGCTGGATAATATCTTCATGAAGGTGGAAATGCCCGTTTCCAAACGTCTTTTTAATTTTGGTAAACAGCTCTCCTATGGTATCATAATAAACATATCTTAAATAGGAAATAATGCTCAGGGCTTCATCAATTGGAGTTGGTTTTTCTTTATTAACGAAAGGTGTTTTCCCCAATTGCTGCAGAAGCATATCGATCTGGGTAACGGAATCACTGGTAATAGCTCCCCGCAAATCCTGGATAATCCTCTGTACCGAGCTTGGATAAAACTGGGTCGGGTGCGCTGTAAAAACTACTTTTACTGTAAAATCCTTCAGCTTTTCACGGACTTTTTCAAGTTTGTGATCCTGGTATGAACGTTCAAAAAGATTGGTCACCGTTCCGCTGTCGCTTTCAGAATGAAGGTTTGGAAATGCAGCATCCTCTATACTGTCAAACAAAACCACCTGTCTTTCGATGTACTGTATGATCTTAAAAAGCAGTTCTACTTTCTGCTCTTCTGTTTGAAGATCTGTGTGGTTTTTAAAAAATTCTTCGACAATTTCCTCAGGGGTTTTGCCTACTTCATATCCGTTTCGGCTTTCCTCATAAAGGAAGGGAAGAAGCATCCCGATATTAGTCATTTTATCATAAGGCAGGCTCATAAATAATGAATTGTAGATCTGGAATTTATTCTCCACGATCTGCCTGAATTTTTCTGCTCGTTGGTCGTGTATCATATAACAAATGTAATGGATTTTGGCTTTAAATGAATTGACAAATGACAAAAAATAAAGGGTCATGAATAAAATTATTTTACTGCTTTTTTTGAGAAAATTAAAATCATCTTAATTGTTTTTTGCTAGTTTATTTTAGTGGGTTTAGCCAGGTTTATGGGTTTATGGTTCTTCAGTTTCATCGGGGTCAATATTCTGGAGCTGTGATAATAATTTTGAATACAACCGTTTAATGATTAATTTTACTTTTTACAGAAATTAATCAGCATCCCATGAAAAATATATTTGTATTCCTTTTAATGGTTTTTATTTTTACAGGCTGTGGTGAAGATTGCTACAATGCCCCTCAGACGATAGCTTTTAAATTCGTTGATTCTAATGATGAAAATCTGATCACAAACGGAACACTTACCGTTTATTCGGTAAAGGACGAAAATCAGGTTGGTGTACAATTAACCAAAACATCTGACGATATGGTTATTTTAGAAAATGTGGGTGCGTATAATGGTACAAAAAATTATACTTTCTCTTCTAATGTTAAAGCTTTTGACTTTTCAATACAGTCTTCAGAATTTAAAGGGGGTTGTGACGGATATCAGATCAATAAATTAACATTTACAGGGGTTGGTATTGATGTAACAGACGAAAAAGGGTATTATAAAATTGTACTGCAATAGTTTAAACAGCCTTAGTACTATTTAAGAAAATAATAATTATGAAAATTATTTTGATCATTTCTTTTCTGATTCCGGGTTTATTATTTTCCCAAAATAAAATTCCCTCCGATTTCAAAAAGATTCCGGATATTCTGGACACCGCGGAATATTTATATCCGTTCATTGTTCCGGACAAAGACTATAGCTACTGGAGGGTACTTACCAATGATCCTGATCCAGAAAAGGCTGTGATCTACGAAAGCCAGATGCCGGATTTTATGACCATCAATGAGCCTCTTCCTGAGAGAGGTTTCTTCCAGCAATGTATAGGCAACCGGTGCTTCTCATACATTCTTGCCTGCAAAAAAGACCGGTCCGTGTATTTTTCTAATGAGCAGCAACTGAGAGATTTCATCGGAACGGTTGACAATCTTCCGGAAGCTATTCTATTGGCTCAAACCTATGGCTTTAAAATAGATACAAGCAATAAGCTGAGTGGTTCCTATAAAATCGAAGACAGACATATGTATCTGTATGTCTCAAAGTCTAAAGGCTGCCCGGAAATTAAAGAATCTTACTTTATAAAGATCAACAGAAAAACCGGGAAACTGGTATCTCAAAATAACGGTACTTATTTCAAAAGTGATAATTGCAACCAGACTTCTGAATAATGCTCTCGCTGATTACGCAGATTTTGCAGCATTTTTAAGAGACTGCTTCATCGAAAATATTTGAGATAGTTTTGAAGCATTGTGTGTAAAATCTTGTCAGGGCATCGTAATAAAATCTACATTGTTATTATAAAACATTATGATAGGAATTTTAAAATTTCATTAACTCAGTTTTCAACTTGCATTGCTTAAATTTGAATCAAATAAATTTAGAACAATGCTTAATTTCGAATTTAAAAATCCGACAAAAATACTTTTTGGAAAAGGCGAGATCGCTAAAATCTCCCGTGAAGTTCCAAAAGATGCCAAAATACTAATGATCTACGGAGGCGGAAGCATCAAAAACAATGGTGTTTATGATCAGGTAAAGGAAGCTCTGAAAGATCATGATCTGTATGAATTCGGAGGAGTACCTGCCAATCCTGAATATGAAGTACTGATTAACGCTTTAAACTTTATTAAAGAAAAAAATATCAACTATCTCCTTGCTGTAGGCGGTGGATCTGTAATCGACGGAACTAAATTCCTTTCTGCCGCTGCCAACTATGCAGGTGAGCCTTGGGAAATCCTTAAAAACTCAGTGAGAACATTTGAAGGGGAAGGAATGCCTTTCGGAAGTATTCTTACATTGCCGGCAACAGGCTCTGAAATGAATTCGGGCTATGTCATTTCCAGAAGAGAAACCAATGAAAAGTTATCTTCGGGTGGTCCGGGTCTTTTCCCGCAGTTTTCAGTATTGGATCCGGAGGTAATCAGAACAATTCCTAAAAACCAGATCGTGAACGGAATTACGGATGCTTATACACATGTTCTGGAACAGTATATGACTGCCCCTTCTTCTGCTGATCTGCAGGAAAGAATTGCAGAGAGTATTCTGATCAGTCTGCAGGAAACGGCTCCAAAAGTTTTGGCTGATGATTTTGATTATAATGCTGCCGGAAATTTTATGTGGTGCTGTACGATGGCTCTGAACGGGCTTATCCAGAAAGGAGTGATCACGGACTGGGCTGTACATGCTATGGGACATGAACTGACTGCTTATTTCGGGATCGACCATGCAAGAACTCTGGCCGTTATTGCCCCTTCCCATTACCGTTATAATTTTGAAACGAAAAAGGGAAAGCTGGCGCAGTATGCTGAAAGAGTTTGGGGAGTTAAAGACGGAACTTTAGAAGAGAAAGCAGAGCTTGGGATCAAAAAAATGGAAGAATTTTTCCACAGCCTGAATATCAAAACGAAACTTTCTGAATATACAGAAGACTACAAAGGTACTGCTGAAAGAGTGGAAAAAGCTTTTACAGACAGAAACTGGTCCGGTCTTGGTGAGTACAAAAAACTGACGCCTCAGGATGCTTATAAGATTGTGGAGATGAGCTATTAGAGTTGCGGAATACGGGTTTCCGGGATTCAAATTTGTAACACGAAACCCGTATCTCGCATCCCAACTCCTATAAAATTCTTTTATTTATAAACATTTGTTTAAAAAAGCATGATTTCATTATAGATATTTCAAATTTATTTATATTTTAGCATATTCTTAAATTTGTGAAAATGAAAAAACAGCTACTTTTATTTGCCTTTTCAGCTTTGGCGCTAACTTCATGTAAAGATGACAATATTGAAGCCTATGAACTAGAAATGATGAGCGGAGACTGGAAGGTAAGCAAAATAGAAATTATTTCCGGAAAAGACAATAAAACAGTACTTGAGACAGAAACTCCGTCTGACTGTCAAGCTAAAGATATTCTGCACTTTAGAAGTGATTATTATACCAGCTATACGTATTACTCTGCAATCGGGCTTGAATGCCAGATGAGCGGAAAAACTGAAGGAAAGTTTACGTATACAGAAGAGTCTAAGCTGATGAGCATTAAAAATGATAATGATACTGAAAGATGGTACAGAGTGGAAGTCCTTACAAGCCACGATCTGAAACTGGCCCACCTGTTTGGGGCATTCGATCAGAACGGTGACGGTACAGATGATCTCACCTATGTGACCTATAAAAGATAAACACAGACTCTCGATTTTATCGGGAGTTTTTTATTACATTTATCAGATATTTTAAAAATTGATTATAATGAAGAAGATTCTTTCAGCATTTCTGTTGCTGTATTTTGCCTTGTCCTTTTCACAGGAAAAAAAGCCCATGTTCTGGCAGGACATTCAGAATTTCAAAAAAGCGGACCAGGAAAATCCTCCGCCAAAAGACGCCATCCTTCTGATAGGAAGTTCCTCTTTTACAAAATGGACCGATGTTGCCAGCTATTTTCCTGATAAAACAATTATAAACAGGGGCTTTGGAGGTTCAAGAATGACGGACCTGAATGATTTTGCCGATGACCTTTTAAGTCCTTATCAGCCTAAACAGATCATTATCTACTGTGGTGACAATGATTTTGCAGACAACCATGATCTGAAAGCTAAAGTAGTGGTAAAAAGGTTTAAAACATTCTATAAAAAGATCCGTGAAAGATTTCCGGATATTGAAGTGGACTATATTTCCATAAAATATTCGCCGAGCCGCGAAATACTGTGGCCACAAATGAAAGAAACGAATAAAAAGATTGCCGCTTTCATGAAAAAAGAACCTCATGCAGAGTTCATCGATATTACCAAGGCTATGGAAGATTCCAACGGAAAGGTAAGAAGGGATCTTTTCGTGGAAGATATGCTTCACATAACCCCGGAAGGCTATGAAATCTGGGCAAAGGTGATGAAACCTTATATGAAATAATATCTTATATAAACAAAAAAATCCCTTAGCGGGATTTTTTTTATTTCTTTTTCTTAGATTTCGATGCAGATATCGATTTCTGCTGGGCTCTGTTAGCTCCAAATTTCTTCGGTGCTTTTCTTTTTGAAGGTCCACCCCAGTTTTCTTTCTTGTTTTTATCTTTTTTCTCGTGAAATGCTCCCCCTCCATCGTACAGTTTTACTTGTGCAGGATTTTTCATAATGATCACATCTTCTTCGGAAGCGATCTTCTTAGGATTTATTTTCACCTCTGCAGGGAAATCGGTGAACTTAAGATCTCTATCCATTAGCAGCTCAATATCAAGAATATAAGCTTCCTCTTTTTTAGTCACAAAAGTAACTGCCTTACCGTCTTTATCTGCCCTACCCGTTCTTCCTATCCTGTGGATATACTGCTCAGGAATTTCCGGAGTCTCAAAGTTGATAACATGGGTAATATCTGAAATATCAAGACCTCTGGCCATTACATCGGTAGTAATCAGTCCTCTGATCTCTTCATTTTCAAACCTTTTCATCGCTTTAAGCCTGTAGTTCTGGGATTTATTTGAGTGAATCACATCAAACTGCTCAGGGAAAAGCTCATCAATTTTCGCAAACAGAAGGTCAGAATTTTTCTTATTATTAGTGAAAATCAACACCTTGGACATATCTTCATTGTTCTTCAATAAATGCTCAAGAAGATTGATCTTTGTATTAAAGTTTTCTACTTTGTACCCGGTCTGGTCAATTTTTTCAAGAGGTGTTCCTGATTTTGCCAATGAAATTTCTATCGGGCTGGCAAAATACTGCTCCAGCATTTCATCTACAGCATCTGTCATGGTAGCCGAGAAAAGGATATTCTGCCTTTTCGGCTTCATCATTTCGAAAATATGGGTAAGCTGGGGTCTAAACCCTAAGTTCAGCATCTCATCAAACTCATCGATGATTAGTTTCTGAACTTCTCTCAATGAAATCGCATTGTCAATAGCAAGGTCCATTACCCTTCCCGGAGTTCCTACCAAAATATCACACCCGTCATTGAATAACAGTTTCTGTGTATTGATATTTTTTCCTCCGTATATTCCGATTACCCTGGCGGTAATATTTTCTGTCAGTTTCTCAACAATTTCAGCTACCTGTACCACTAATTCTCTTGTAGGAACAAGAATCAAAACAGTAGGATTCCCTGTTTTGTTATATTTCCATGTTTTAAGAACGGGCAGAAGATAGGCCAATGTTTTCCCGGTTCCGGTCTGTGCGATCCCCATCACATCTCTTCCGGAAAGTATAGGGCCAATGCTCTTTTCCTGAATAGGTGTAGGTTCGAATAGTTCCAGATCCGCTAAAACATCAAGAATTTTAACCGGCAGGTCAAAATCCGCAAAAGTGAGTTTTTCCATGGTGCAAAGATAGGTATTTAAATTTAGAGGTTATGCTTAATGTCAATGGTGAATTTTAAGTTGTAAGAGTCAAGAGTCAAGAGTCAAGAGTCAAGAGTCAAGAGCCAAGAACCAAGAACCAAGAATCAAGATTTCAGATTTTTGATTTTTGATTTTTGATTTTTGATTTTTGAATAACATGAAATATAAATAACCCATTATTATTAATCCGCAATCCATAACTCATTTATTCTCCAACTCTATCATGTGAAGCTGAAACTTGCATCTTATAAGTCATATTTTGAAGCTATTTTTTTTTATTCCAAAAACTAACTTCTAACTTCTAACCTCTAATTTCTAACTTCTCCCTTATTTCCTGGTCACCCTCAGTAAAAGTACCAACACCAATATAACAGAAAATACAAAGCCTAAAACAGCAATTAAAGACATTTCACCGATCCGCGGACCGGATTCTGAAACAAAAACAATGGCTGTGGCAATTATATTGGCCCCCAGAACCATGGCTAAAATTAAATTGGTGATGCTGGATTTAATCAGCTGGTTAGTCTTTTCAATATTTTTAATTTCACTGGATACGGTGAATTTATTATCATCCAGCTTTTGAAGTACAGATCTTAGCTCTTTGGGAATCTCATCTACATTATCTGTAAAATTCATCATGCGGTCCATTCCCGTTTTTAAAAGATTCTTTGGCTTGATCTTTTTCGTCAGGATCTTTCTTGTATAAGGATGTAGACTTTTTACAATATCCAGATCCGGATTGATTGTTCTCCCCACTCCTTCTATCAGACTGATTCCTTTAAACAAAAGATAAAAGTAATCCGGCATATAAAGTCTGTTATCCTTCAGAATATCCTTCATTTTATTGATGATGACCTGAACATTGATATCCTGCAGCGATGAGCTGTGAACAAAATTCAGAATATCCTCCACATCATTTTCAAATCTTCTTTCATCAGGAATCTCGTAACTGACTGCCATTTTTTTGAGATAGCGGACAATTTTATGTGGGTTTTTAGCGACAAAACTTACGATCAGGCTTTCAAGAATTTCCTTATCATTCGGCTGGATTTTTCCTACCGCGCCAAAATCTATAAAAACAATTTTCCCGTCCTTTTTCACCAATATATTACCGGCATGCGGATCAGCATGGAAAAATCCGTAATCCAGGATCTGCGAAACAAACAGTCTCAAGCCTACTTCGGATACTTTTACAGGATCAATATTGTGGGCCAAAAGAGAAGCTTTGTCAGTCACCTTAATCCCGTCGATAAACTCCATGCATAGAATATTGTTGTTGGAATATTCTTCATAGATCTTAGGAACGTACGTTTCCTTATTATTTTTAAAATTCCGGGCAAAATGCAGAATATTTTCTTTTTCATTGATCAGGGAAACTTCTTCCAGCAAAGATTTCTCAAAAGTGGAAATCGCCTGTTTCAGATTGAGCTTTTCTCCAATCTCAGAATAAGCGGAAATCAGTTTTTCCAGGTCTTTTATGAGGAGCAGATCATCTTCAATAACGGTCTGTACATCAGCTTTTTTGAGTTTGAGGATCACAGGACTTCCATCTGTCAAAACAGCTTTATATACCTGTGCAATAGATGCTGTGGCCAAAGGTTCTTTCTGAATTTCCTGAAAATGATCTTTAACAGATATATTGAATTCATTTTCCAGAATTTCCTCTACATCCATATCTACCGTATCCACCTTGTCCTGAAGCCTCTGCAGCTCCTGGATGAGTTCAGGCGGAAGCAGGTCTTCCCTATTGCTGAATGTCTGGCCAAGCTTTACAAATGTGGGTCCAAGCTCTTCCAGCACCAGCCTTATCCTCTCATATACCGTCCCTTTAGAAATGACCTCATCGGGATCAACAGAAACCGGTTCCTGCTTATTTCCTGTATTCATCCTTGCCAGCATATCCTTAAAGCCGTACTTACTGAGTACGGAAATGAGCCTGGCTGATCTTTTCAGTTTTCGTTGCTGCTTGTCAAACATATATTTCTAAATAATTGGTGCAAATTACTCCAAAAATTGTTCCTATTGCTATTTAATATACAAACTTAAACTCGGGATTATAGACTTTCCAGTAAAAAGAGGTGGGTATTATAATACATTCATTCCAGAAGGCTGTAGGATTTTTTAACCACAGATTTCACTGATTTGCACAGATGATTGCGCATAATTTTAATAATTCAGATAAAGTAATAGCATAAACATCTGTACAAATCAGTGAAATCTGTGGTCCATAAAAAAGGAATATTGAGATTTATATTTAAATGATAAACTGTATTATAAGTTTCTACTCTGTCTCTTTATAGAAAAATGGATTAGTGTAAAATAATGTATAATGACCTTTAATTTGAATGGTATTATAATGTTCAATTGCCTTTCAATCATTGAAATTCAAACTGAAAAGAAACTGCTTTCCTGCAATTGATTCCATAAAAAAAGCCGCCTGGAATGGCAGCTTTATTTTAAACAATATCTTAATAAGTGATTATCCTACTACTTTAACATTGTCTGCTTCAGGTCCTTTTTTACCTTCTTTAATCTCAAATTCTACTGCCTGTCCTTCTTTTAAAGATCTAAGGCCTGAAGACTGAATGGCTGAATGATGGCAAAAAATATCGTTTCCGCCTCCGTCTGGTGTAATAAAACCAAAACCTTTTGTTTCGTTAAACCATTTTACTGTTCCTGTCATTATATTTTATTTAAATTGATCAGTGAAGATAGTAAATTTTAAGAATATCCTCAAAAAAAATATATATTCTTAACTGATTTTTTCAAATCCCTGACCATGTTAAAAGCAAAAAAAATTTACACTCATGGTATTATTTAATGGATTTTTTTATCTTTATACCTATCAAACTAACCTATAAAATATTAAAAAATGAAAAATTTAAGTAACAACAAACTTTCAAGAGAGCAATTAAAAGGAATCAGCGGAAGCGGTATTATTATCGGAAACTGTTCAAATGAATGCTGTCCTACTGACGGAAGACCAAGATGTCCAAGATTGATCTGCCCTGCCGTGGTATGTCCTCAGTATCTCTAAAAAAAGAATCTATCTTAAGCATATAGAACCGATTTTGAAGGCTCTTTTGTTTAAGTTATGCTAATAAAATATCCTGTTCAGATTGAACAGGATATTTTTATTAAAAACTATAACTTTTATTTAAGATAGGTTTCATACAGGTCTTTTCTGCGGTCATTCATCACCTGAACGGAGCCGTTATGGTGAAGATCTTTAAGCAGATTCAGGTCTACATCTACAATAAGGGTCATTTCCGTATTGGGAGTTGCTTCCCCTTTTATGGCATTGGACGGGAAGGCAAAATCTGAAGGGGTAAATACGGCAGCCTGACCAAATTGGATATCCATATTATTAACTCCCGGAAGGTTTCCTACGCAACCTGCAATAGCAACGTAACATTCATTTTCAATAGCTCTTGCCGCTGCACAGTGACGTACTCTTATATAGGCATTCTGGGTATCAGTAAGATAAGGTACAAAAAGGATTTTCATGCCCTGATCTGCCAAAATTCTCGGCAGTTCGGGAAATTCCACATCATAACAGATAACAAGGCCAATTTTTCCGCAGTCTGTATCGAAAACCCTGATCTCGTTTCCTCCTTTCATTCCGTAATATTTTCTTTCATTCGGCGTGATGTGAATCTTCCGGTATTCATCGATCCGGCCGTCACGGTGTAGCAGATAGCTCACGTTGTACAGATCATTATGATCATGATCAAAAACAGGCATACTTCCGGAAATAATATTGACGTTGTAACTGATGGCCAGCTCAGAAATTTTATTCTTGATATCCTCACTCAGTTTAGCCAGTTCTATCATACTGTCTCTTTCTGAAAGCTTGTTGAACGGCGCCAATAACGGGGTATTGAACAGTTCCGGGAAAAGAACAAAATCGGATTTGTAATCGCCCATCACATTGACAAAAAACTCTACCTGCTCATAAAAAGCATCGATATTTTTAAAATGCCTCATCTGCCACTGTACAAGTCCTAAACGGATGATACTGTCCTGCATGGTATTGGGCTTTTTGCTGTAATAGATATTGTTCCATTGAAGCAAAACAGCATTTTCCAGTGAGGACTCATCTTCGGGAAGATACTTTTTAAGGATCTTTATAGGAAGAAAGTTATTGGAAAGCTGGAAAGACAGTACCGGATCGTAAATCTCCTTGTCTCTCACTCTGCGGATGTATTCTCTTGGAGAAAGCTCGTTGCTGTATTTATGATAGTTCGGAATTCTTCCACCCAGAATGATAGACTTTAAATTGAGCAGTTCGCATAGTTCTTTTCTTGCGTCATACAATCTTCTTCCCAGACGCAGCTCACGGAATTCAGGATCAACAAAGACCTCAATTCCATAGAGTACATTTCCTGTGGAAAGATGGGTATTGAAGGTGTAATTTCCGGTAATATCTACATAGGTATGATCGTCTCCGAATTCGTCATAATTCACAATAATGGAGAGTGCTACAGCAGCCAGTTTACCATCTACGGTAATGCAGATCTGACCTTTAGGGAATATTCTGGTGAGCTTTTCGATGCTCTTTTTAGACCAAATAGATTCAGACATCTGCGGATACGCGCGTTTCATTGTTATTACCAGTTCATCATAATCCTGAAGGGTCAGGGCTCTTGTTTCTATTTGCATTTGACGTAATTTTACTTAAATTTAAGGAAAAATAATCAGCAGAGAAATTTATTACGAAAACACATCCATAAAAATGAAAATATATCGTCTGATTCATTCCAGGATTATCAATATTGATAAGTTATTTTATTGTTGGTGAGAACAAGATATTTAAAGGAATATATTTTTTATTAATCTCAATAAGTATTGTATTTATAGTATTTTCTATATAACAATTTTAAACCAAATATCCCTCATTAAAGAGTCCGTAGAACTTTAAAGCAATGGCTATTATCATACACAATCAATCTGAATGCCCTATCTGTCGTACTATTTTGTATGATCACCAGAATGTCGTTTTGTTTCCGGCACTTATATCCAATACAAAAGATCCTTTGTGTATTTTCAGCGATGCAGGTATACATCGTTCCTGTCTGGAAGGACATTTTTTAGGCAGTAAGGCTTCAACTTTTTTAGAGAAAGTGATATTCAAAACAAGGCCTGAAAACAGAATCTGTGATATTGGTGGGAATACAATAGATCTTCCTGAAAATTATCTATTTATTAATTTATTGACATCTGATGAAACGGAAGAACTCTACTCCTTCAACTTCATGAATATTGATATCCGAAATCTTTCAAATTGGGTGGATAAGCAAAATTTAGTTGATTCCATCGAGCAATTTTTAGAGGAAGAAAAATGGGAAGCTGCGGGGTCATTTAATTATTTAAAATATGTTTTGGAAAAAATAAAATCCTGCCCATAATGAGCAGGATCTATATTATAAAATCACAGTGAAAATTATTCCCACTCAATCGTTGCAGGCGGTTTGCTTGAAATATCGTAAGCCACTCTGTTGATTCCTCTTACTTCGTTGATGATTCTGCTGGATACCGTATCCAGGAACTCATAAGGAAGTCTGCTCCACGTTGCCGTCATAAAGTCAATGGTGTTGGCGGAACGGACTACAGCTGTGTATTCATACGTTCTTTCGTCTCCCATTACTCCTACTGATTTCACAGGAAGAAGGACTACGAAAGCCTGAGATACTTTTTCGTAAAGATCATTTTTGTATAATTCTTCAATGAAAATATCATCAGCTTCCTGAAGGATTTTCACTTTTTCAGCGTCTACAGCTCCCAATACTCTGATCCCTAATCCAGGACCCGGGAAAGGGTGTCTGTGTACCAAATGATGCGGAATACCTAACTCCTCACCTACTTTTCTTACTTCATCTTTGAAAAGTTCTCTTAACGGCTCCAATAATTCGAATTCCATATCTTCAGGAAGTCCTCCCACGTTGTGGTGAGACTTGATCACTGCAGATGGTCCGTTCACAGACTGACTTTCAATCACGTCAGGATAGATCGTTCCCTGAGCCAAGAATTTAGCGCCTTCAATTTTATGGGATTCTTCATCAAAAACATGAATAAATTCGTTTCCGATGATCTTTCTTTTCTGTTCCGGATCATCTACTCCTGCCAGCTTTGAAAGGAATCTTTCTTTGGCATCCACCATTTTAATGTTCATATGGAAATGTTCTCCATAGTTGTCCATTACTTTCTGGCCTTCATCTTTTCTCAATAAACCTGTATCCACGAAGATACATGTCAGCTGATCACCGATCGCTTTATGAATTAAAACTGCTGCTACAGAAGAGTCCACACCTCCTGAAAGTCCAAGAATCACTCTGCTGTCTCCTACTTTCTCACGGATTTCTTCAACTGTTTTTTCGATATAGTTTGTCAGCTTCCAGTTTTTCTCAGCATTACAGATCCCGAAAACAAAGTTTTCAAGCATCTTTCCGCCTTCTTCTGTGTGAGAAACTTCCGGATGGAACTGAACGCAGTAGATTTTTCTGTCTTCATTGGAAATAGAAGCCATAACTCCTGATTTTGCATTTAATTCAAAACCGGCAGGCAATTCTCCCACTTCGTCAAAGTGACTCATCCATACAATAGAATTCTGAGTAACTCCTTTTAACAAAGCATTTTCTTTAATGATATCTAAATGAGCTTTTCCGTACTCTCCTTTTTCACCTTTGTTTACTTTTCCACCTAAAAGGTGAGCCGTAAGCTGCATCCCGTAACAAATTCCTAAAACAGGAATTCCTTGCTCATAGAGTTCTTTTTCTACCAGGTGGGCATTTTCTGCATTAACAGAGCTTGGCCCTCCGGAAAGGATAATTCCTTTTGGCTGTTTTGCTAAAATATCCTGTAAAGGTGTATTGAAAGGAAGGATTTCAGAATATACACCCATCTCACGGATTCTTCTTCCGATAAGCTGGTTGTACTGTGATCCGAAATCTAATATGATAATACCGTTGTTCATTTTATAAATGATAATTGATGATTGATAAATGATAAATGATAAATGATAAAAGCTTTAAGCTACAGGCTATAAGCAGTAGGCTTTGTTTTGTCTCGCTTACTGCATAGCTTTCAGCGTACTGCTCTCTCAACTGTTTTACAAAAAAAGACTTGGAGATGTTCCAAATCTTTTTTCGTGATTTATTTTAAAACTTTCCGATGTCTTCTCTGTAGAAGCCGTAATCGAAATGGATATGACTTGCATCTTCGTATACTTTTTTGCGGGCGTCGTCATAAGTAGCTCCGGTAGCAACGATGTTCAGAACCCGTCCGCCATTGGAAACCACTTTGTCAGCTTTTCTTACTGCACCTGCATATAGAAGTTTGGAATGTTTCAGTTTGTCTTCTCCTACAATTTCGTATCCTGTTTCGATGTTTCTAGGGTAACCTCCGGAACACATCACAAGGCATACTGCTTTTTCGTCTTTAAACTTAAGCTGGATATCTTTTCCTTCCATACAGTCCTGGATCACATCAAGAAGATTGTTTTCCATTAGGGCCATCAGTACCTGAGTTTCAGGATCCCCGAATCTCATGTTGTATTCAAGAAGGTAAGTTCCGTTTTTAGTAACCATCAGTCCGAAGAAAATGATTCCTTTAAAGCTGAATCCCTCTCCTTTAAGACCGTTAATGGTCGTCTGTAAGATATTTTTTTCAAAATCAGCATAGTGCTCCTGAGTAAAATCAGGGCTTGGTGCTACAGATCCCATACCTCCTGTATTGGGTCCAGTGTCACCGTTCCCGGCTTTTTTGTAATCTTTTGCAGCAATACAAGGGAAAATCTTTTCACCGTTTGAGAATGCAATGATTGAAGCTTCAAAACCTTCTAAATATTCTTCAATAACCAGACGGATGCCGGCATCTCCATAGATTCTTCTGATCATGAAATCGTGGATCGTAGCTTCAGCTTCTTCAAGGTTATCGCAAATCACAACTCCTTTTCCGCCAGCCAGACCACTAGCCTTGATCACTAATGGATACTGCTGTGTCTGTACATATTCTTTAGCATCATTGTATGAATCAAATACCACAGCTTTTGCTGTCTTGATATCATAGGTCTGCATAAATTTCTTAGAGAAAGCCTTACTTCCTTCCAGGCTTGCTACTTTTTGGTTGGGACCGAAAACTTTAAGATCGTGCTTTTTGAATTCATCCTTCAGGCCTGCTACAAGCGGAGCTTCAGGACCTACAATTGTAAGATCTATCTTTTCTTTGATAGCGAAATCTCTCAGTTCTTTGATCTCTGATAAATGAACATTTTTCCCTATTACATCGGTGGTAGCATTACCGTTAGCAAAAAACATTTTAGAAATTCTCGGGTCATTCTGAAGCTTTGCTGCTAAAGCAGATTCTCTACCGCCTTCACCTATGATTAATATTCTCATACTTTATTTATTATCTAGTCTATTTTACAAATATATAATTTTGAATGCTATAAATACAATCCCCAATTATTTTTTAATTCTATTTTAATTAATGTAAAAAGTGTCTAACTCCGGTAAACATCATCGGAATACCGTGCTCATTGGCAGCTTCAATACTGTCTTGATCTTTTACACTTCCACCTGGCTGAATGATGGCCTTAATTCCTTCTTTAGCACAGAAATCTACCACGTCACGGAAAGGGAAAAATGCATCAGAAGCCAAAACAAGATCTCCTGAAAATTTCTCTTTGGCTCTTTCGATAGCCTGTTCAGTAGCCCAGATTCTGTTGACCTGTCCGCCGCCGATTCCGAAGGCCTGGATACCATTGGAAACAACAATCGCATTTGATTTTACATACTTCACAACTCTCTGAGAGAAAAGAAGGGCTTTTTTCTGCTCTTCCGAAGGCTGTACCTCAGTGACTACTTTGATATCGCCGGAGAAATGGTTGTCATTATCCTGAACAAGAATTCCACCGTCGATCTTCACCCAAGTCTGCTTGTCAGAAACAGGGTTAACGATTTTTATAATTCTAAGGTTTTTCTTTTTTCTTAAAACTTCAAGAGCCGCTTCATCAAATTCCGGAGCCATAATGATCTCAAGGAATGTTTTGTTCAGCTCTTCAGCCGTTGCCGCATCAATCTTGTAGTTCATTGCAACAATTCCGCCAAAAATAGAAACCGGGTCGCATTCGAAAGTTTTTTGGTAAGTTTCTAAAGCTGAAGTCCCGATCGCTACTCCACAAGGCGTAGAGTGCTTCACCGCGCAGCATGCCATTTCGTCTTTGAACTCTGTGACTACTTTCCAGCAAAGGTCCATATCACGAAGGTTATTGAAAGAAAGTTCTTTACCGCCAAGCTGTTCGAAATCTTTCATCGCTCCGTTCTCAAAGGTAGAAACGTAGTAAGCAGCAGTTTGGTGTGGGTTTTCACCGTATCTTAGATCAGATGCTTTTTTGTAAGAAGCATTAAGATAAGTAGGATATTCTTCATCCAAAAGCATTCTTGAAATAGCCCCGTCGTAAGCTGAAGTAAGGTTGAATACTTTTCCTGCAAGCTTTTTACGTGTTTCGATGTAGGTATCACCGTTCTGTTCCATTTCCAGTCTTACCGTTGCATAATCTTCCACATCGGTAATTACGGTAACAGAATCAAAGTTTTTAGCAGCAGAACGAAGCATTGAAGGACCTCCGATGTCGATAAACTCTACTTTTTCATGTAAAGAAATGTCTTTGTTTACATTTTCAAAGAAAGGATACAGATTTACGATCACCATATCGATCAGGTCAATCCCATGTTCCTGAACGGTTTTCATGTGCTCTTCATTGGAACGAACTGCTAAAAGACCTCCGTGTACTTTAGGGTGAAGAGTTTTCACTCTGCCGTCCAGCATTTCCGGGAAATTGGTTACCTCATCGATCTGAATCGGACTTAAACCAGCGTCTTTCAAATGTTTGAACGTTCCTCCTGTAGAAATCAACTCATAATTCCGGGCTTCCAAGAACTGGGCGAACTCGATCAATCCGCTTTTGTCAGAAACACTGATTAAAACTCTCTTTTTACTCATTTTACTTTCAATTTTTTACTTTTTACAGCTATTTCAAACTGTAGCCCGGTCTTTCACCTCCGGTCTTACTTTTATTTACTTAGATTTTTTTTTAATTTTTCGAAATATTTTTTTCAAAATCTAAAGTGTTTTTTTATCCTGGATAATAGATGGTATTAACCACCCCGTCAAAAATTCTTTGAATTTTTGACACCTCTCCAAGGGAGGGAAGTGTGATCCTACGAATTGTTTCCCAGGACTATGTTGATGGCTTTCGGAAATATCTCATATTCAATATGATGTACTTTCTCTGCTAAGGTTTCCGGGGTATCGTCTGCAGTTACTTCAAATGATTTCTGCAGAATCGCTTCACCTTCATCAATTCCCGGAGTTACAAAATGTACGGTTGCGCCGCTTTCTTTTTCTTTAGCTTCAATAACCGCATGGTGAACATGATGTCCCCACATTCCTTTTCCTCCGAATTTCGGAAGCAGTGCCGGGTGGATATTGATGATCTTTCCAGTCCAGTTTTCACAGAACTCAGGTTTCAGAATGGATAGGAATCCCGCCAATACAATCAGATCTGTATCTTTCGGAATCACATTTCCCAATTCACTGCTGAAGTTCTTTCCTCTTGGGATCAGCACGTTTTCTATATGATGATTTTTAGCCCTTTCCAGCCCGTAACATTCTCTGTCTGCCACTACCAGAGATATTTTTGCATTACGGATTTCTCCGCTTTCAATAGTATCTATGATTCTCTGCAGATTGGTTCCGGAACCTGAAACGAGTATAACGATGTTTTTCATGTGATAATAGTATGATGATGTGATGATGTGTTAATTTGATGATAGTTGGCCTGTCGGCTAAATCGTCGAATCATCAAATCATCAGATCGCCAAATCAATTTTCTCGTTACCTTCCGTGATCTCTCCGATTTCGTAAGCATCGTCCAGAAGGTGTAATATTTTTTCAGCATGGTCAGCATCAGCAACGATGATCATTCCCACTCCCATATTGAAGGTTCCGAACATTTCTTCACGGGATACTCCGCCTCTTTTTTCCAGTTCAAGCATCACACTAGGAATTTTGATTTTGGCAGCATCGACAGAAGCACATAATCCTTCAGGAATAATTCTTGGAACATTTTCATAAAGACCTCCTCCTGTAATGTGGGCGATACCGGAAACTTTTACTTCTTCCAATACTTTGTGGATGTCTTTATAATATAATCTTGTAGGTACTAAAAGGGTCTCGTATAAAGGTTTTCCTTCAAATTCTTCTTCGAAGTTCGGGAATACTTTTCTTACCAATGAAAATCCGTTGGAGTGGAATCCTGAGCTTGGAAGAGCAATGATCTTGTTTCCTGCTTTGATGGTAGAACCATCAATGATCTGATCTTTTTCAACGATTCCTACACAGAATCCGGCAACATCATAATCTCCCGGCTGGTACATTCCCGGCATTTCAGCAGTTTCACCACCGATCAGTGCACAGTTGTTGTCCTTACATGCTTTTACCATCCCAAGAACGATTTCAGCAGCAATTTCTGAATCAAGCTTACCGCAAGCAAGATAATCTAAGAAGAATAGAGGTTTTGCACCGTGGCAAAGGATATCGTTGGCACACATAGCGAAACAGTCGATACCGATAGAATCATATTGTTTGGTATCCAAAGCTACTTTCAGCTTGGTTCCTACTCCGTCTGTTCCTGAAACCAGCACTGGATTTTTATATCCTCCGATCTCATAGAAAGCTCCAAAGCTTCCCAAATGGTTCAATACGTTTGAGTTGTGGGTTTCGCCTACCGCTTTTTTGATCTTGTCAACCGTTTTGTACCCTTCTTCTTTGTCTACGCCTGCTGATTTGTAAGTGTTGCTCATGTTACTTAGATTTTTAGATATTAGATTCCAGATTCCAGATTATTGTATGTCTACGATCTGACATCTGATGTCTTTTTATCTTTTATATTTCAATTACTTTTTATTCAGATTTTAGAAAATAAAAAAGCCGACAATCTTGGTAGATTATCGGCCGTTATTTTATCTCAGAATTTCAGAGCCCACAGTTTTCCCTTTCTCTGAGAAACATTCTTTAAAAGTGGTCTGAATTTTCATCTTATTTCTTTTTGCAAAAATAGTAATTTTAAATTAATATTCAAATTCTATTTTTCAAGGATGGTTTCAATGGCTGCAATCTTCTTGATTTTTTCTTTTAACTCACTGTCTTTCTCTTCATTAGAAATCTTCTGAGCCGCTTTATCAAAGTTATCATTAAAGAAAGGGAGTGAAAAAGTTTCTACAATATTTCCACCGTGGAAAGGGAAACGCTTGGATGCAGCTTCTAAAACTCCGGCTCCGCCCCTGCCTCCCGGAGAGGTAGACATCAGCAGCATAGGTATTTCGTTCCATACGGTTCTGTCCTTAATTCTGGACACCCAGTCGAATACATTTTTGAATGCTGTAGAATATGTTCCGTTGTGCTCAGGCAATGATACCAATAAGAGATTGGCATTATCAATTTTTGATGCAAAATCATGTGCCTGCTGAGGGACACCTCCCGCCAATTCTCTTTCATGCTTATAAATTGGCATTTCGAAAGGATTAAGATCCACTACTTCTACTTCTGCATTTTCAAAGAGAGATGATGCATACGCTACTAGTTGTCTGTTCATTGAAGCCTCTGAATTGCTTCCTGCTATTGCTAAAACTTTCATTTATTGTTTATTTTTTACTGTGTTCTAATTTTGTGAAGGTCTTATAATTCTTATTTTAAATAAGCCGGCATCTCCATTGGCACTTCCATTAATAAAACTTCAGCATCGTCCACTGCTTCAATATTAAAGCTCTGAGTGTCCCAGATTCCCAATCCATCTCTTTCATTCAAAATTCTATCTCCTACTTTGGCGCTTCCTTTTAAAACAAAGGCATAGACTCCGTTTCCTTTTTTATTAAGCATATAATTTTTACCGTTTCCAGCTTTAAAGTTAGCCAAATTAAACCATGCATCCTGATGAATCCAAACTCCGTCATCATTTTTGTTAGGTGATAAGATCTGCTGGAAACCGTTGATCTTCTCGCCTTCTTTAATGCTCTTCTGGTCATATCTCGGCTCAACATTCAACTCTCTGGGAAAAACCCAGATCTGCAGGAACTTTACAGCTTCATCTTTATTTTTGTTGTATTCGCTGTGCATTACACCTGTTCCGGCACTCATTACCTGGATCTCTCCTTTTTTGATAACGGCGGTGGTTCCCATTGAATCTTTATGCTCCAGATCCCCTTCCAGAGGAATAGAAATAATTTCCATATCTCTGTGCGGGTGTGTTCCAAATCCCATTCCCTGCGAAACGGTATCGTCGTTTAATACTCTTAAAACACCAAAATTCATTCTGTCTTTGTTTTGATAGTTGGCAAAGCTGAATGTATGGTAGCTGTTTAGCCAGCCGTGATCTGCGTGGCCTCTTGAATCTGCTTTATGATATACTGTTTTCATACGTGATTATTTATAGTACAAATGTAGGGGATAGTGACTCTGAAAATGTTGATGTAGGTTAAGAAAGGATTTAGATGATTAAGCAGCCTCAAATTGTACATCCGCGCTATCTGTAAAACACGTGAGAATATATGACAAAAGCTTCTTTTTTCAAAAGCATCGTTCAGTTAGGAATGTTAAATTTGAGGCATTACAAGTCTTTCACTGCTTCTACGGAGGGGCCAAAAATATGTTTACGGTGATTTTCTCCCCAATCTTTTAAAGACTCTACAACCGGGTGTAAGGTATTGGTGTACGCTGTAGGACGGTATTCTATACTGACGGGATAAGTATCCTTAACTATTCTTTCCACTAAACCATTTTGTTCAAGTTCTTTTAACTCTTTGGCCAAGACTTTTGAGGTCAGTTTGGGAATGCTTCTTTCAATTTCTGTAAACCGCTTGTTTCCTGCATTTAAAGAGATGATGATCTGTAATTTCCATTTGCCGTTAATAACGTCCAGGGTATCGCGTACAGGCTTTAATGCCTGCATGCAGTCTTTATGATTATGTTGCTTTTCCATTTTTTTCACTTTCCTTTAGGTAACTGCTATACTTTGGAAAGTAAAATTACAATAATTTTGTCATTAATAAAAACTAAAAAAATATATACAAAATGGCAAATATTTTAAATATTCAAACCAGCATCAGTGGAGAGAATTCTGTGAGTAACAAGCTTTCACAAATTGTTATCAATCAATTGCTTGATAAAAATCCTGACAGCAAGGTGAGAGTTCGTGATCTGGCTTTAAACCCGATTCCGCATTTGGACATTCATCATTTTAGTGCTGCCAGAGTTCCTGACGAAGAAAAGAATGATGAACAGAAGGAAGCTTCAAAATATTCTGACGAAGCATTGAAGGAAATTGAGGAAGCTGACATTATCGTTATTGGTGTTCCTTTTTATAATTTCACGTTCCCTTCGACTTTAAAATCATGGATCGATAATATTGCGGTAGCCGGAAAAACATTTTCTTATGCTGACGGAACCCCAAAAGGGCTTTTACAAAACAAAAAACTTTATTTAAATTTTGCCGTAGGCGGAGTTTATGAAAACGGACTTATTGAGAATATGGAGCATTATTTAAAAACTTTATTTGGCTTCATCGGGATTACAGATGTGGAGGTTTTTAAATCTCAGGGAATGATGGTTCCTCAATTAAAAGAGGAGAATTTTTCAAAGACAGTTGCCGAAATTGAAACGGCTTTGGCGTAAACTATTGAATTGTCAGTGGTGAATTTTACAATTTATCATTGACAATTTTATTTTAACCATTAATAAAAATCCAATATTCAAGATCACTAAGTTAGGCTAAAGCCTTTGGTGATGGTCTTAATTATAAAAGCGGGCTAAAGCCCGCTTCTATTGAATTAATTATATTTTTTATAATTATTTGAATGTCCAGGCTATTTTCTAAAAATGCACCTGCTGGATTTCCTCTTCAATTTCTTTAGGCGTTTCATCTTCTGATTTTACAAAAATCATCGTAAGGACAGCTCCGATCAGCATGCAGATACCTCCGACTACAATATAATCTATGGCCTGTTTTCCAAAGACAGTGCTTACAATGGGGCCTCCGAAAATACCATTGATAATTTGCGGGATTACAATGAAGAAATTGAAAATCCCCATATAAACCCCCATTTTCTTTTGCGGGATAGAATCAATCAGCATGGCATAAGGCATTGCCAGAATGCTTGCCCAGGCAAATCCTAATCCTATCATTGAAATCCAAAGGCTATGGATATCTTTGATAAAATACATAGAAATAAGGCCCAGTCCTCCACAAGCCAAAGCTAAAGCGTGGGTTTGCTTTTTACCAATAAACTTAGCAATCGGAGTCAGGGCAAATGCAAAGAAAATCGCATAGAAATTGTAGCTTCCGAATAAGCTTCCCGTCAGATCTCCGGCTTTATTAAATTCCACTGAATGGGTATCATCAGGAGAAAGACCGAAATGATGGGTTGCCAGAGCACTGGTTGTGAAAACCCACATGGTAAATAATGCAAACCATGAGAAGAACTGAACAATTCCCAGTTTTTTCATCTGAGAAGGTGCATTCCTGAAATCTTTAAAAATATCTGAGAATTTAGATTCATTTTTCACAATGGGTTTACCGCCTTCAAATGATGCGAACTCTTCCGGAGAATATTCCTTGGTTGTAATAATGGTATATAAAATTGATAAAATTAAAACTGCTGCTCCGATGTAAAACGAGTAAATTACATTGTCTGCCACAAAACCTTTGGGCGCGACATTTGACACTCCTAATTTTGTCAGCCAGTTCGGCAAATCAGAACCTATAACAGCCCCGATTCCAATTAAGATCGTCTGAACAGAAAATCCAATGGTTGCCTGGTGCTTCGGAAGCATATCTCCCACCAATGCACGGAAGGGTTCCATTGCCACATTGATTGAAGCGTCCATCATGGCCAGAAAAATTACTGCTATCAGTAAAACATTAGCAGCCATCATTTGTGTGGCAGAAGCAGCATTGGGAAGCATGACCAAACCAATTGCGCATAAAACCGCCCCAATTAAAAAGTAAGGTTTTCTCCTTCCGAGCGGGCTCCAGGTATTATCTCCCATATGCCCGATAATCGGCTGAACAATCAGTCCTGTGATGGGCGCAACCAACCAGAACCAGGATAATTCGTGAACATCTGCCCCGAAATTGGCAAGAATTCTGCTTGCGTTACCATTTTGCAAGCCAAAAGCCATCTGGATTCCCAAAAATCCCATACTCATATTGATGATCTGGGCCATGGACAGATTTGGTTTTATCTTTTTTGAAAAAGTACTGTGTGAAGAATTCATTAGTGTTTTTTTAATTCTTGGATTAAGGTATTCTCAATGGCTGCCTTCTCTGCAATCACTTTATCAACTACATCATTCGGAACGGTTACAGAAAGTACATATTGTTTTACTTTCCAGCTTCCGTTTATTTTTTCTACAACGCCTGAGCCTCTGCATATTTTCATTTGCGTGTCCAACAGCTCATCGAACCAGGCCAGTTTCCCGTCTTTGCTGAAATAGATATTTCTTTTAAGGGAAGTAAAATTCCAGGTTTTCTTTTTGTCAAAATGAGGTTTTGCCCAAACCATAAAGGCTTTTTTATCCCAGACTTCGGTAGCATCGGTTCCAATGAATGTAGATTCATCGGCAAAATAGTTAAAATAAGTGTTGAAATCAGCCTTTGCAGCAGCGGTATTGAAGCCGTCAAGCATAGTTCCTATCTCTGTTTTTTCTTTTTTAAATTCCGCATTGTTGGATTGGGCATTCATTCCTGTAAAACCAAGTATGAACAATACCATCGTGCAAATCATTGTTATTTTTTTCATTATCTATTAATTTTAAAGTTCAATGATCATTGAAGTTTTTGCAGGTACAGTAAGACTCTTTTCCATAGAAAATTCCTTTCCTGAAATAACATCTTTACCTTTTGCCACACCGTTTAATGATTCTGCAAAACGTTTTAAGTCTAATATCTGATCTTTTTCATTATTGTTGATGATCACCATTACATTGTCTTTAGCATCATATCTGAAATAGACAAATACACCATCCTGTGGAACGTAATTTTTAGTTTTCCCGGTATGAATCACTTCTTTACCTTTTCTCCAGTTTAATAATTTTTGACTAAACTGATAAAATTCTTTCTGTTCTGACGTTTGTGATGAAGGATTGAAAGCATTCTGTACATCTGATTTCCAACCCCCAGGAAAATCTCTGCGGATGTCAGCATCGCCTCCTTTAGCTTTATCTCCTCTCATGCCTACTTCTGAGCCATAATAGATCTGTGGAATACCTCTGACCGTGGAAATTAGGGTCAATGCCATTTTGTATGCTTTCGGATCAGCATTGAAAATCTCATTCCATCTTTCAGTGTCATGATTTTCAAAGAAAACCAGGAGATTATTGATATCAGGATACAGGAAATCACTGGTAAAAACATTATAGAGCTTAACCATTCCAGTGTCCCAGCTTTCTTTTTCTTTGATAGCTTTCGGCATATCACCATACAGCATAAAATCCATAACGGAAGGCAGATTAGAATTGTAGCCTGCCGCCTCTCCTGTCTTAGAATTTTTCTGCCATGCGGAAATTTGTCCTGCAGTATTAAGCCAGGTTTCTCCTACGATATTGAATTTCGGATATTCATCGGTAATCGCTTTTGCCCATTTGGCCATACCTTCTTTATCGTTGTACGGATAGGTATCTACACGCAGCCCACCCAGTTCTGCATACTCAATCCACCAGATTGCATTTTGGGTAAGATATTTTAAAACTAGCGGATTTTTTTGATTGACATCGGGCATGGTAGTATCAAACCATCCATCCAATGCATATTTTTTATCAATTTCTGAGGCATTGGTGTCAAACTGGGTTGTTGTTTTGTAATTGGAACGGTAAAAACCATTTTTCCCTTCATCAAACCAATGAATCCAGTCTTTTGAAGGCAGATCTTTGATGATCCAATGAGAAACTCCCCAATGGTTGGTCACATAATCCATGACCAGCTTCATATTTCGTTTGTTCAGCTTTTGGGAAAGTTCGCGGTACTCTTCATTAGTCCCGTAGCGGCCATCAATTTTATAAAGATCAGTTTGTGCGTATCCGTGATAGGAATATACTTTTTCATTGTCTTCGTTAACGGGTGTAAGCCAAACGGACGTAGCCCCAAGGTTTTGGATATAATCAAGGTTGTTGATGATTCCGCGAAGGTCTCCGCCATGCCTGCCGTTCGGTAAGCTCCGATCTGCTTTTTCAATAAGATCAGGTCTGGAGTCATTTTTTTCATCTCCGTTGGCAAAACGGTCCGGCATGATGAGATACATCACATCTTTTGAAGTAAAAGATTCGCGGTCTGCGGATCCGGGCGCTCTTTGCTTCAGCTCATAAGTGTAGGAGCTGATGTTTTTCTTTCCTTTCTTAAGATTGATTTTAAACTTCGGAACATTGATCTCATTGGTATTAACGGTAACAAAAACATAATTGGGATTTTCAACTTTTTGTATGTCTTTTATCTGAATGCCATCGGAAAGTTCAATTTCATTTTGTGCAATATCTTTTCCATATACCAGGATCTGAAGTTCAGGATTTTTCATTCCTTTCCACCAAAAAGCAGGTTCTACTTTCTGAATTTGAGAAAAAGCTACAGAAGCTGCTGAAAGGGCAAAAATTGTGTATATTTTTTTCATTTATAATTGTATTTGATCGATAGAGTCAACTCTGTTCAGTATAACTTATATTTTGTCAGTGTTTTTTAGCTTAAAAAAGTCACGCCCCGGCCCATTTTTCCGAATATAATGAACCGGGGCATAACAAACTTATGAATTAAATCTTAATTGACAGGCTTAACAGAAACTGCAAAACCGCCGCTTCTTGCCATTTTGAAATTCAATTTAGATTTGCTGGTGATCTGTTTTTTGTAGATGTTATAACTTTGAGGGTTATCGATGTAATCTGCATCTTTACCATCTTCATAAACGGTTACTTCATATTTTTTCCCTTTATCCAAGAAAGAGAAGTCTACGGTGTATTCACGCTTATTTTCATCGGTAATTCCTCCTACAAACCAATTGTCAGTACCTTTTGCCTTTCTGGCAGTGATCACATAATCTCCCGGTTCTGCCGATAAAATCTTAGTGTCATCCCAGTCTGCCGCAACATCTTTGATAAACTGGAATGCATCCATGTGTTTTTTATAGTTTTCAGGAAGGTCTGCTGCCATCTGAAGAGGCATGTACATCGTTACATACAAAGCAAGCTGTTTAGCAAGTGTAGTTTTCACAAAACGCTTATCTCCGGGGAAATAATAGTCCAGTTTGGTCTGGAAAATTCCCGGCGTGTAATCCATAGATCCACCCATCCATCTTGTGAACGGAAGAACAGTCTGGTGATCCGGCTTATTTCCGCCAAATGCTTCATACTCGGTTCCTCTTGCTGCTTCTGCTGAAATATAGTTCGGGTAAGTACGGCTTTCTCCTGTAGGACGTACGGATTCATGAGAATTGACCATAATTTTATAGTCATTTGCTTTTTCAGCAATTCTGTAGAAATGGTTAATCGTCCACTGTGAGTAATGATGCTCTCCTCTTGGAATGATATCTCCTACGTAACCTGTTTTAACCGCATCATAGCCATATTTGTTCATCAATTGGAAAGCCTTGTCCGACCATCTTTCATAGTTGGTGGCAGAACCTGATGTTTCATGATGCATGATGAGCTTAATCCCTTTTGAATGCGCATAATCATTCAGCATTTTGATGTCAAAATCCGGATATGGAGTAATGAAATCAAAAACAAATTCTTTTGAGTGTCCAAACCAGTCTTCCCAACCGATGTTCCAGCCTTCAATCAACAGTCCCTGGAATCCGTTTTCAGCTGCAAAATCGATATATTCCTTAACTTTTGTATTGTTGGCCGCATGTTTTCCATTCGGCGTCAGTTTTGAGAAATCTGTTTTATCCAGATGAACGTTTTCAGCAGTAGAATAGGCCCACTGGGATTTTCCGATAATCATTTCCCACCATACGCCCATGTATTTTGTAGGATGAATGTAAGAAGTGTCGGTATATTTTGTAGGTTCATTGAGATTGAAGATCATTTTGGAAGCCATCACCTCTTCTGCTTTCGGAGAAACAATAATGGTTCTCCATGGCGTTACCGAAGGGGTTTGAATATAACCTTTCGCTCCTTGCCTGTCAGCTGTAAGATGGGTTTTGAACTTAAAATTCTGGGCATCTACCTCAAGATGGGAGGCCGGATAATCTAAAACCGCTGCTTCTGCCACATTTACGTATAAAGGCTCTTTCCCTTCTTTTTTAAGCATCAACGGAGACTGTACCGCGTTTTTCACCAACGACTGTGAAGCGTTGGCATCGAATGCTTTATCCCATTGGGAAGGAATCTCAGAGATTTTTGTTTCCTGATACTGATATTCCTGAGAATCGTAGTCTGCCACGATCCACCAGGCTTTCATGTCTGTAGGAAAGTCGATTTCTGAATCTTCTTCTCTGATTACGAAATAGTTCAGGTTTTTCTGCTGCGGAAATTCATATCTGAAACCAAGTCCATCATTGAACAGCCTGAATTTTACAACGATACTTCTGTTTGTAGAAGTCTGGTCAAGGGTAACCGCTAGTTCGTTGTAATTGTTGATATAATTTTTCTTTTCACCAAGAACCGGCTGCCAGGTTTCATTTTTAGAATCACGTTTTTCGTCTGTTTTTGTGAAACCGTTGTTCAGATCAAATTTTGCATCTTCAGCTTTTGCAATTTCGGAAGCAAATTTGATGGCTGTGTCTTTAAATAATCTTAATCCTAATTTAGAATCTTCTACCACCACAGCACCATTATATTTCAGATTATAATAAGGTACTCCCTGTTTCAGCTGGAAATTCATTTCAAACTTTCCATCCGGTGATTTTAAAGATTGTGCATTAACACCCGCGAACATCATTGAGAGCAATATGGCTCCAACTGTAATTTTCTTCATAATGATTATTATAAGTTTTAAAAATAAATAAAGTGCTGCTAAAAAGCAACACTTTATCTGTAAATTAAGCTTATTTTACAATTTTGTAAGGGTCAATTTGTAATTAGCAGAGTTATGTAAGTCTAATTCCACTTTATAATTACCCGCAACATCTACTTTATAGTTCGGATCACCTGTTACTGTATTTTCTGTATTCAAATAAGTAACTACCCCCTTGCCTGAAGTTAAAGTCTGCTCTGAACTTGCCGGCTGAAATTTCATTGCCCAATCGTCATTAGCTCTAAACTTGAACAAACCTGTACTTGAAAGCATAATCGAAGCAATCTCATATTTTTTCGTTGCCGGATTGTAGACAAAATCTGTATCAGAGCCCCATCCCGTAGGGGTAGCATCTCCGATTATACCAAAGTTTGCCAATACCGATGAATAGGTATTTGCGGCCCAGTCAACTTTTAGGTAGAAAGTTCCTGTTGTAGGTGGTACAATATCCGCTCCATCCACAGCCAGTTTTCCAGTTTTCGTTCCATCATCACCCTTATTTCCTGGCCAGTCCTGATTGATTGTGAATTTATACTTCCCGTTATCACCTGTTGCATTACTGATCCAGATAAATCCTCTGTATTTATCATTTTTTTCAGGAGAGAACAGGTTTGGTGAATTAGCAGGATTCCAATTTGCATATCCTGCTGTTCCAGCATAGGCTCCGGGAACGTTAATCTTCGGATATACCAAATCCGGATTTGGAGTAAAAGGTGTTACTTTAAGTGCTATAACATTTGAATAGAAAGCTGATGACCCTACTGATGTTTTCAGTCTTGCTTCAATATCATTTACAACATCTGGTGTCGCTCCGATGTTAAACATGGCAGCATTCATTGCGGCATGGGTAACTGAACCTTTCATTACGTCATTAGAAAAGTCGACAGTAGCACTTTTTTTAAAATTATTTCCCTTGATTCCAAACTCTATCTGCTGGCTGGAAACTACGGCAATATTAAATGTTGGTTTCGTCCATGTAAAATTAATCGCAGCATCATTAGCAACGAGTTCATTGAGAACTATAGTACTTTTATCGGAAGAAAGTTTAGCAGTAGTTGTTTCGTTAATCACTGCCTGATCTTCATCTTTTTCACAGGAAATAACCAGAAAACCGATGAAGGCTATGGTTAATAATCTAAATATTTGTTTCATTTTATTGTGTTTTTAATTAATATCCAGGATTCTGAATTAAATTTGGATTAGCAATGATATCTTTTGCTGGAATCGGATAAAGATTTCTGTAATTTTCTACCGCTTTGCCATCTTTTATATTTCCCTTCCAAGGCCATAAATAATCTCCTGTCGTAAATTTTCCAAATCTAATTAAGTCAGTACGTCTCGTCATTTCCCAAGATAATTCTCTTGCTCTTTCATCTAAAATGAAATCCAAATTAATTGAAGCTACATTCCCGCTCGCATTTCCGTAAGCTCTCTGCCTTAATTGATTAACATAACTAATTGCGGTGGCCATATTTCCGTTTCCTCCTCTAAGAGTTGCCTCAGCATACATTAAATAAATATCTGCTAAACGATATAATGGAATATCTGCTTCCACCCAGTTATTATTAGCTCCCGGAGTACCGTCACTTTTAACATTTTTAAATTTGATGAACGCATACCCGTCATTAAATGAACCTAAATCATTTATTTCTAAGTTTTGTCCGCTTGTATAGAAATTACCTCTTTTATCACTTCCATTTGTAGGAAACTTATTTACAAACGCCTTCGTGGTTCTAATACCACTCCATCCACCGTTAATACCAAAATCTGAAGCCGGCATTGTTCCTCCTACTGAAGCATGTACTAGATAAGTTGTCCCGCCATTCGTCTGAGTATTGATTCCATCAAAATTAACTGTGAGAATTGCTTCCGGATTATTAACATTATTATCAGCTAAGAATAAAGAACCATAGTTTGATTTCAATGAATATCCTGCACCAATTATTTTATTACAGTAAGTGATAACATCATTGTTTCTTTGTGTCCCAGTATATACACCTGCATTTAAATACAATCTTGCAAGCAATGACCATGCAGCTGCTTTATCAGCTCTTCCATACGCATTCGTCTTTGGATCTCTTAAGTCATTTGCACAAGCTAATAATTCTTGCTCAACATAATTAAACAATGCTCCTCTTTCTATTCTTTGAGGGGGATTAACTGATCCCGGAAGATAATTTTCATCCACAAATGGTACATTCCCAAAAAGATCTAAAGCATGATAGTATGATTGGGCTCTTAAAAACCTTGCCTCAGCACGCATACGTTTAGCTTCTGCCAGGTTATCTCCTGTAATATTATTGGATGCCAGCTTTTCATCTGTTACATTTCTAAGAAATTCATTACAGAAAGCAATTTCTGTAAAAATTCGGTAATACATTGCAGCAACAAATTCATTGGAAGAATCCCAAGTCATTTTATGGATAGTATGCAAGTTTCCATCATTCCAGCCAATTACAGCTTCATCGGTAGAAATTACATTTAGAGTATACATCAATCTTGTATATTGAGAAAATCCTCCATTTACACCATTAATATCACTGTTTGGCGGATCTCCGTCACCACTTACCTGTCCTCCCATAGCAAGACCGCCATATAATTTGGCTAATGCATTAGGATAATTTGCAAAATCAGCAAAAACACTGGCAGATGTAACATCGGTAATAGGTTCTCTTTCAAGGTCTTTAATACAGGATGTTGCTGAAAGCAGCATTATAACAGAAGCTGATAAAACTATACTTTTGAATTTTATTTTATTTGATTTCATCTTTTTTACTTATTTAAAATTGAAAATTAAAACCTAAAGAATATACTCTTGGGATCTGATAATAACCATTATCAATTCCACCAAAAACTTCAGGATCAACACCAGAATATTTTGTTATTACAAAAACATTCTGAGCCATTGCATACACTTTCAAGTTACTTCCCTTTGTAAATAACTCTCCAAAATTATATCCGATATTTACATTGTCCAATCTAAAGAATGAAGCATTTTCTACAAATATATCTGAAAAAGATCTGTTAGCATCTTTAAACTGATATTCCGGTGCGGTATAAAAAACGTTCTGTAAATATTCATTGGTTGATGCAGATTGTAAAGAACTGTTAGATGAAGCATTGTTATAAACATAGTTGCCTAGTACAGCTCTTGCGCTTAAACCAAAATCCCAATTTTTCACAGATAATTTAGTAGAGAATCCTAAAAGAGCATCAGGAGTGGTAGACTTGTAATAATACTTATCATACACATCTATTTTACCATCACTATTTCTATCTACAAATGCACCGTCTACAGGCTTTCCTGCGTTATCATAAACCTGCTGATATACCCAGAACGCATTCGGAGCATAACCTACGGCATGAGCCTGTATTGTGTTTCCAGCTCCTCCTTCAATTCCTCCTACAGGGATATTAAAGCTCGCATCTGCTCTTGTCAACAAATTGGTAATAACCGGCTTATAATGGGTTGCGTTAAAACTTACTTCCCAAGTCGTTTTTTCATTTTTAATAGGAATTATGGTAATACTTCCTTCAATTCCTTTATTCTCCATGTTTCCTACATTTAGCAGGTTGTGATTACTTAAATCACCCGCAGCAATAGGAGAATCTACAAGCAATTTTTCAGTATCCTTTCTAAATAAATCAATAGAACCCATTATTCTATTGTTAAGGAATCCATAATCTAATCCTATATTTTTTGTAGTGGTTGTTTCCCAAGTTAGATATGGATTATAGATATTGGCACGGAACATATAATAGTATTGTTCTCCAAATTGATAGTTCGCACCTGCTCCACTAGGATTATAGGCTGCAAAAGCAGGATAGTTATTAGGTTTATTAGCATCAAGTCCTGGAAGCTCCTGCTGTCCTGTTTTTCCCCATCCAGCTCTTAGCTTCAATGTACTTATAGAAGAGATATTTTTAATGAAATTCTCTTCATTTAACTTCCAGGCAACAGAAACTCCCGGGAAATTCCCCCAAAGATTATCTCTTGTTCCATTAAAAAAACGTGAAGAACCGTCTCTTCTTAAAGACCCGGAGATAATATATTTATTAGCAACTGTAAATATTGCCCTTCCATAGAAAGATATTAATGTATTTCTTGTTTCGAAATCATTATTAATTTGAGTCGGAGCATTTCCTTTATAATTTATAGCTCCAGGAAGAGATGTTAAAAAATCCTGATAAGAATATCCGGCTGTAATATCCACTCCGGTATTAATAGCAGAAATATTCTTAACATAGTTAAAATAAGTTTCTAACAACTTATTCTTTTTTTCCATACTGTAAATACTTGAGCTTCCTTTGTCATTGAATCCTGCTTTATATTGAGCATCAATTTGCTTTTGTCCTTCACTTTTAGTATAATCATATCCGGCGTTTACATTAAAATGCAAGTCTGGAAGGAAATGAAATTTATAATCCAACTGCACATTTCCTAAACCTCTTGTAACTGATGAAACATCATGAATAGCCATTAAAGTAGCAAGTGGGTTAGCATTAGCATTTACGTTTAGTCCTCCGTTTAGTAACCATTCATAATATCCGCCATAGTTTGAGTTACCCGAATATACCGGCTGAGTTGGATCAAAATAGGTGGCAGATTTAATTACTCCCCCATCTGCGAATCTGTTATCTGTAAACGTTCCTTTAGCACTTACATTAACAGATAAATGATTATCAAAAAACTTAGGGTTTAAATTTAATCCTAGTGAAGTTCTTTTAAATGAGTTTGTTCTTACAATACCGTTCTGTTCATTATATCCAACTGATAATCTGTATGGCAAACCTTTAATTCCTCCAGAAATAGCAACATTATTATCTGTTCCCCAAGCACTCTGATAAATCAGATCCTGCCAATTTGTATTTGCCGTACCCAATTTTGCTTTGTAAGCATCAGAAGCGTACGTATTGACAAAGTTTCTAAATTCATCTCCATTAAGAACATCTACATTACCCATTTTAGTAGACATGGATGCTACTGTTGTAAAGTTAACTTTAAGCTTTCCAGCAGTCCCTTTTTTAGTAGTAATTAAAATAACTCCATTCGTAGCACGGTTACCATAAATAGCTGTTGCAGAGGCATCCTTTAAAATATCAAATGTTTCAATGTCATTTGGGTTAATTAAAGACAATGGATCTGCTGCGCCATTTACTCCCGTAAAGTCCTGTGGTACGCCATCAATTACAATGAGTGGAGAGTTATTACCATTTAAAGACGCTGTACCTCTGATTCTAATTGCGGTTCCGGCCCCCGGAGCACCATTATTATTAGTAATCTGTACACCAGGTGTTTTCCCTTGGATCAACTGACCGGCAGAAGTAGCACCGCCATTAAAGTCCTTTGCACTCACAGAAGTAATAGATCCAGTAAGGTCAGACTTTTTCTGCTTTCCGTATCCAATCAATACAACCTCTTCAATCTTCTTCTCCTTGGTTATAGAGTCCTGTGTCTGTGCATGTATCATTGAGCTGGCCAATAAAAAGGCAGGCGCAATTTTTAATACCGTTGTAAAATTTTTCACAATATCGTTTTTTTTAGTTTCGTTTTCTTAATAAAGCTGTACAACCAGCCTTGCAATTTATAAAAATTTTAGAATTATTATAATATTATTGAAAATTTAGATAAATTTATGTAAATTGCTTGTCTGTCAAAAAACCAAACAACTGTTTTCCATAACATTACGTTAACATATGCAATACATAATATATTAGTGTAATTAACAAAAAGTTAAACATTTGTTTAACTAAATGTAATATTTCAATCTATCACAGAAGCCAAAAACTTATTATAACCGAATATTAGGCGGTTCTAGGAGATAATCCTTATCTTTGCAGTTAAAACTTTACGATAAATGTCAAACAGAAAGATGATTACGGCAGCTTTGCCTTATGCAAACGGACCGGTTCATATAGGACATTTGGCAGGTGTATATATTCCTGCGGATGTCTACGCAAGATTTCAGAGAAGATTAGGAAAAGATGTAGCGTTTATCTGCGGATCGGATGAGCATGGAATTCCTATTACCATCAGAGCAAAAAAAGAAGGAGTAACACCTCAGGATATTGTGGATAAATACCACGAGATCATCAAAAAATCTTTTTCGGATCTGGGAATTTCTTTTGATGAATATTCCAGAACAACTTCTAAAAAACATTACGAAACGAGCCAGGATTTCTTTAAGGTTCTTTATGAAAAAGGGAAATTCACAGAAGAGGTTTCTGAGCAGTATTTTGATGAACAGGCCGGAGAATTTCTCGCAGACCGGTATATTGTAGGAACATGTCCCAACTGTGGCAATGAAAATGCTTACGGAGATCAATGTGAAAAGTGTGGTTCTACCCTATCCCCTTCAGAGCTTATCAATCCGAAATCTATGTTAAGCGGAAATGTTCCGATTCTTAAGGAAACCAAAAACTGGTATCTTCCTTTAAATGAATATGAAGATTTCCTGAACGAATGGATTATTGAAGGCCATAAGGACGACTGGAAGCCGAATGTATACGGACAGGTAAAATCATGGTTAAATGACGGTCTGAAGCCGCGAGCCATGACAAGAGACCTGAACTGGGGAGTTCCGGTACCGCTTCCGAATGCAGAAGGAAAAGTTCTTTACGTTTGGTTTGATGCCCCTATCGGATATATTTCTTTTACAAAAGAATGGGCAGAGAAAAACGGAAAAGACTGGAAGGATTACTGGCAGAGTGAAAACAGTGATCTTGTTCATTTCATCGGAAAGGATAATATTGTGTTCCACTGTATTATTTTCCCGGCGATGATGAAAGCTCACGGTGACTATATCATGCCGAAAAATGTTCCTGCTTTCGAATTTTTAAACCTTGAGAATGATAAGATTTCAACGTCAAGAAACTGGGCGGTATGGGCACATGAATATGTAGAAGAATTCCCGGGTCAGCAGGATGTTTTAAGGTATGCCCTTCTTTCATCTGCTCCGGAAACAAAAGACAATAATTTTACATGGAAAGATTTCCAGACTAAAAATAATTCTGAGCTGGTAAATATTTTTGGGAATTTCATAAATCGCGTTGCTGTTTTAATTAATAAATATTTTAATGGTGAAGTTCCTGAAGGAGATATAAATGCTCCTGAGCTTGAACAAATCAGTAAAAGCGCTATTGAAATAAGAAACTATTTGGATAATTACGAATTCAGAAATGCTTTAACTGCTTTTATGAATTTAGCAAGGTTTGGAAATGGATATCTTCAAAATGAAGAACCGTGGAAAACTTTTGAAAATGATTTAGAAAAGACTAAAAATACATTATTTATCGGAGCTCAAATTGCAGTTGCATTAGGAAATTTAGCTGAGCCCTTCCTTCCTTTCACAGCTGAAAAAATCTATGAAATTTTCAATGTTAGCCAATTAGATTGGACTACTATTGAAGATTCAAAAGTTTTAATTGAAACAGGACATAAAATTGTAGAAAAAGCTCCTTTAATTTATTCAAAAATTGAAGACAGCGTGATCGAAGCTCAAATTGAAAAACTGGAGCAGACCAAACAAAACAATAAAAAAACAAACCCTAACGCCAACCCTATGAAAGAAGAGATTTCTTTTGATGATTTTGCTAAAATAGACCTTAGAACAGCTACCATTTTAGAAGCTGAAAAAGTGGAAAAAGCGGATAAATTATTAAAATTTAAAGTAGATACAGGCGTTGATATCAGAACTGTGGTTTCTGGTGTTGCAGAAAGCTTCACACCGGAAGAACTTATCGGAAAGCAGGTGATGATCTTACTGAATCTTGCTCCAAGAAAGATCAGAGGAATTGAATCTCAGGGAATGTTCTTATTAACAACAAAACCTGATGGAAAACTGTCTTTCGTAACACCGGATGACAGCAATGTGGAAAATGGTATTGAGATAGGTTAATTTTAAACTTACAAGGATAAAAATGGGCATTCTTAAATGCCCATTTATTTTTAAAGCTATGGTGAAAAAGAGTGTTTTACGAAAATTATCCGATCCTGAACTGGAAAATTATCTAAGAGAGGGAAATCGCTTCACTCCTGAAGCTGTTCAAATGGCTTTTGAAGTACTGGAAGAAAGAGGGAAAACTTTCAGCGAACAAGAAAAATCACAGATCCAAAACATCATTCAGCATAAAAAGGACCGGGAAGAATTAGAATTTCAGGAAGAGCAGGAAATGTGGAAAGATCATATTACAGAAGATCCAAGTGCCATACAATTATTTCCAAGGGATGTCATTTTAATAATCAGTTTTATTTTGGGAACCATTCCGGGATCAATATTATTGGGAATAAATTTTATTAAATTAAAAAAATACGCACCAGCCGTTTTTACTTTTATTTTTGGATTTCTCTATCTGCCTGTTCAGCATTTCTTAGTTTCTTTTTTGTATAAAATCGGGACTCAAAATACCTCTAGACTTACAAGAAATCCTGAGCTTTCTGTGGGTGGAATCGGAATGTTAATTTTGCTTATATTATCGGTATCATTTACACCGAAAAAGCTGCCTTACAGAGCAGCTTCCTATATTTTTCCAATTCTTATTTCCATTATAATGATTGTAATAATCTATGTATTTCAGGATGTATTCTCAAGCTACTTCTTGGTCAGACTTGCCAGATAAGAATCTTCATCCTGCATTATTTTTTTTACCTTAAAGCCGTTATTTTCTGCGGCATTTTTCAAAGTTGTAAAATCCAGGTAGAGCCATTTGATAGGATCTTCAGATTCTCCTTTATAATGAACCACATAATCCAGTTCACCATAATAGCCTCCTGCCGGAATATAAACTCCCCCATCTTCATCACGGTCGAACATATACAGAATATCCGTACTGTCGATCAGGATCTGTCCATTATCATTAATTAAAGTATGCAGTTTCTGAAGATAGGCATCAATTTTTTCAAGACTTTCAAAAATTCCGGTTCCATTCATCAGAAGCAGAACGGTATCAAAAGTTTCGCCTGAAAAATCAAGCATATTTTCGCATACTACTTTTTTAATTCCCCTAAGCTTACAGACCTCAGTAGATTTTGGTGAAATATCCAGTGCCAGCACATCAAGATTTCTTTCGTTCTGAAGATACAAAGTATGAGAACCGGCACCGGCACCAATGTCCAGAACTTTCCCCTGAGCCAGTTCAAGTGCTTTCTGCTCAATATCGTTCATCTCGTCAAAATCTCTGAAAAGATATGCTACCGGAAGCTCATCCAGTTCTGATATTGATGTTTCTGTCTGCAGATCCTCAGGGTTTTCATTGCGAAAATAATCCCAGACTGCTTTACCCATTAAATCTTTCATTGCTGTATTTAAGGGTGCAAAGATAAGAGTTTCGGGTTCGGATTGCAAGTTTGAATGAGGTGAGAGGATTGAGAGTTTGATGGTTTGAGAGTAAATGAGTTTGAAAGTGATTTTGGTTGCTGGTTTGTTCGTTGCTGGTTACTGCTTAATTATTAAGTTAATGAATTATCGTCTGGTATGGGGTATCTTGGTTCTTGATTCTTCATTCTTGATTCTTGGTTCTTGGCTCTCGGCTCTTAAACCTACCATTCACCATTCACTTACAAAGCAAAATTCACCATTAACCTAATATCCCCGTCAAAATCCTACCCCATCGAATCCTTCTCCTTATGCCTGTCCTTCTCCGATTCATTCTCTGCAACACCGGCCTTCCAATAAGAATAGGCATTAAGCTCTTCTGAAGTCCAGTTTTTTTCTTTTCTCAGATACGTACGGATTTCTTTTACACTTTCAAACTCTGCCGCAACATATCCGAATTTAGTGGTTTCCGGAATAGCAATATCTTTTACAACATCTGCCATTTTACTGCTGATGTGCGGGGTGGGATTGTGAAGCCATTTAAATTCAATATCAGCTTTGGTTTCAAGGACCTGTTCATCTTCTTTTCCGTGAACTTCAATGATGCAGACGCCTTTTACTGTTTCCGGTAAAGTTTCCAGCATCGCACTCAGAACAGGAATGGCAGTTGCATCTCCTACAAACATGTACCATTCAACATCCGGATACATTTTTTTAGCTTCCGTCCTCATCATAATGCCCAGTTTGGAGCCGGGATCAGATTCACGGGCCCATCTTGATGCAGGCCCACCATCGCCATGGTCTACAAAATCAATGATCAGCTCATTTTTTTCAAGATCAATGCCTCTGTGGGTATAGGTTCTTACGGCTGGAGCCACTTCTTTTGGCGGATAAACCCACTGACGGTTTTCATCCAGGGTTGGAAAATGAACTTCATCCAAACCTGCAGGAGGTACCGCGATCTTATTATTATCACCAATGGTGGTATTTTTAAACATATGAGCTTCAGGAGAGTACAGATACACTCTGATATAGTGATCTGTGATATATTCTTTTCTTATCAGTTCTGCAACGATCCGGCCTGTTTGAATTCTTGTCATATACTTTAATTTAAATTCATACAAATTTAATTTTATTTTGTCTAAATAAAAATAATTAATTAAAAAAAAAGTAAAGCCCCACTAAAAAATTATAGCAGAGCTTTACTCGTGAAAAACAAGGTATCTTTAAACCGCAGGCCCAGCTGCGTCTTTTATTTCTTCTAATAATTTTTTTCTTTCCCTAAGTCTTCTTCTGGCAATGACGGATTTACCACCAAGAACCCTGATGAATCTCAGATATTGGAACCTTTCTCTTCCGAAATGATGTGTCATTACATAAAGCAACACTCCAAAACCTGTCAAAATAATATATCCGAAGATCTTTTTGCCGGAAACAAGGATGGCATTCAGCTGAATTGTTTTCATATTCGCAGCTAATGTTTGAGGACTCACGGTCATACCGTCGATATACACCGCCAGATCTCCAACTGCCGTTATCTGAAAACGATACTGAAACCACGAATATAATGCTGAGAAAAAGCCTACTGCCAGGAAAGTTCTCCATACCAGCACCAGTCCGATAGCAGCCAGCATATCATCCATTTCAAGTTTATCCAGAGTATAAAACCATACTGAAATAAACAGTGAGCACATCCCGAATCCTTTCAAAAACATCGGCAGGTACCAGTTCTCATAATTGAATTCTAAAACCATCGAAAAGTACATAATCAATGCATACCCCATCATCGCTGAAAATCCCGAGAAGATGTACATTTTCAATGGTATTTCTTTTTTAAACCAGAATACAGCAATCACGCCCGCCAGAATAATTCCCGGAATCATAAGTATATTCAGTCTCGCATTTGTCTGCTGATCATATCCGAGAACTCCTACCGCAAAGGTATTCTGAAGCGAAGTCGTTCCTAAAAACATTCCCAGAAACAAAAGCATAAACAGTCCATGCTGTACATTATTTTTTTTGAATATCTTGAATGAAAGATAAGGTCTTTTTAAGGTAAACTGACGAACCACCAACAATGCAAAGCTTACAAAAGCAGCGATACACGCATTCATAATATTTTTTGAATTCCACCAATCCTGCTGTTTCCCAAAAGAAAAAACATAAGCGGAAAACATAAATGTCGAAACAAACAACATGATGCTCATCCAGTCGATATAATGTAGCGGAACTTTTAGCGCAAAGTATTTATCATGCATACATATCCAGTGGATCAGGGCAAGAATGAAACACAATACCGCTACAATGATATAGAAATGCTGCCAGTTGTAATGAATGGAAACAACCACCGCATAATAAGCCGCCACCTGATTCATCACCAAAACAAAGGTGTAAAACAGTCCGTAAAACATTCCCCTGTTCCCGATCATCATCATTAACGGAAGAAATAGCTCTATCGTCACCATCATTTTTAAAAACCCGATAAACAAAGCCGTAAACACAAAAATCATGGGTTGCATCGTGGTGCCGTTAATATAGCTCAGTACCCCTAAAAGTACAAGCAAGACTGTCATTTTATCTCTCACTTTGAATCGCATCTTCAGCCTGAGAACAATCGGCATACAGGCACCCATCCCTATTGTGGTGGCATAGTTGGCCCACATAAAATATTCTGTCATTGCCCCGGTACCGCTCACCAGATAGCTGATGTTTCCGGTATACACCCCGCCAAGCGGCATCACTACCGCCAATAGCAGTACGATGAGCAGCAGCTGTACGGGTTTTGGCACCCAGTCGTTATATAATCCTTTGTTGTACATGAATTTAGAAGTTAGATATTAGAGGTTAGAAGTTAGGTATGGAAGCAGAAGATGGAAGATTGAAGTTGCTCTTTGTCTGCATATTTCTGCATTCCATATAAGTTCAGTTTGAAAAGATTAAAAAAAGTAATAAAGAGGGCCGGAAGTTATGATCAGCCTGCATCAACTTTCTTTTTCTGACCTCAGGCTTCCTTTCTAAAAATCTTTTAATCATAAAATTTTTAAATCTTTCAATCCTGATTAATATTCACATTCATATTCATTCCCGCGCTCAGTTTATCCAGATCTTCTTTTTTATTAGAATTAGTGAATTCTATTCTGACTGGAATTCTTTGCTGCACCTTGATAAAATTACCTGTAGAATTATCCGTAGGAACACTTGAATATTTTGAGCCTGTCGCAGCTGAAATAGCTGTTACTACCCCTTCGAATTTTTTTCCGCCTAAAGCATCAGCAGCCATCATCATTTTCTGACCGATCCTGATATTTGGCATCTGGCTTTCCAGGAAATTAGCTGTTACCCATTTCTGACCATTCAGAACGATGGTAGCGACCTGCTGACCCGGCTGAATCAATTGTCCTTCAGAGATTGTTCTGCGTCCCATGATTCCATCGTAAGGTGCTGTGATGACAGTATAAGAAAGATTGATCTTTGCCATGTCCAATGCTGCTTTTGTTCTTTTGATTTCAGCATCATTAATTCCTAATTTGCTTTTTACCTCAGTTGTGGAAAGGTTAGCCGACTGTTTCTGATTGACTAAAGTCTCATACGCCGCTTTCTGAGCATCATATTCCGTTTTGATCTGGTCGTACTGTTGTCTGGTCACTGCTTCTGCAGCAAGAAGGTTTTTATAACGGTTTAAATTCTGCTCTGCATTCCATAATCTGGCTTTGGCGCCGGCTATATTGGATTCCATGACACTTACGTTATTGGAAACTGTATTTACAGATGAGCTTGTTGCCGATCTCTGGGCAATTGCATTCTGATAAGCAGCTTCCGCCTGACCTAACTGGGTTAATAATTCATTTTTATCCAGAACTACCAGGGTATCTCCTTTTTTAACCTTCTGGTGTTCGATGAATTTTATGTCTTTGATGTAAGCAGAAACCCTTGTATTGATAGGGTTAATGAATTCTTCTACCTGAGCCGCTTCCGTGTAGGTTTTATCTCCTATATGGAAATATTCACGGACCAGCCAGAAAAGTCCGAATCCAATTATCAGAAATACAACTGTATTGGAAATAATAGCCCTGATTTTATTATTTTTATTCTGTTTCTTTTTAACTGCAGCTCCTGACTGTGCCGGAGCGGCATGAGTATTTTGAGTGGTTTGTTCCTTGTTTTCCATTATCTTGATTTTCAGTTTTAAATTAAAGAGTTCCTGCAGCCTTCAGCAGGTTATAATATTGATACAGAACATTGATCTGTGCATTAGCATAATCCAGTTCCGACTGTAGCTTCTGGTTCTGTGCATCAATCATTTCAGCCTGTACTGCCAATTGGTTTAAATATTTGGCTTCTGTGATCTTGTAGTTTTCTTCTGCCAGTCTTTTTGCGTCATTCAGGATATCTGCCTGCTGAACCGATTCCTGGTACTTTACGTACGCTGCATTGACTCCCATATCTACGTTCTGCTGAACCAGTGTCACGGCATCACTTGCCTGTGTTTTCTGCAGTTCACCCAGCTTTACTTTCTCTTTTGTTTTATATAAATTATCAATATTATAGCTCAAAGAAACGCCTGCCTGCCATCCCCCAGAGTACATATCCAAAACAGGATTTCTTGTGGTAACCGGACGTTGTAAAGTATAGCCTCCGAATCCGGAAAGGGTTGGCAGCTGATCTGTTTTGATGATCTCAATGTTTTTATTGGCTACATCTATATTTTTCTCTGCAGATTTCAACTGAGGATTGCTGTTGTGGGCAAGATCCATATAATAATCCATACCTATTCCGGATTCCTTATCCGTTAAACTTTCAACGGGAACGATCTCAGTTTCGGAAGGAAGCCCCAAGGCAATATTTAAATTGTAATTAAGGATCTTTTTATTATTCGTCAATGTCAGAATTCCCTGATCAAGATTTTTGATCGCCAGTTCTCCACGGATCACCTCATTTCGGGTCACCATTCCCTGCTGGTAGAATTTCTGTATATTTTTCAGACGTTCCTGAGCGAGCTTTTTATTATTTTGAAAAACAGCTTCCTGATTGATCATTTTATAGATGTCCAGATAATTGGAGATCACCAGAAATTTTACATCAAGCTTATTTTTTTCAAGATCCAGTTCAGAAAGCTGCTCCCGAAGGCCAGCCATCTCAATGGATTTATTCACCAAACCTCCTTTAAAAATCAGCTGGGTTGCCTGTACAGCATATGAGCTTCCGTAGTGAGGCATCGGGATATTGGTTGAGTTCGAAAAATCTTTATCAATCGCTACAGCATCGCCTAAATAGAACTGGCTTGTAGAAGCTGTAATATTAGGAAGTTTCTGAAGTTTTGCAACATTTGTATTTTGTTTTGCAATGTCAATATTCTGTGCAGCCACTTTTAACTGCTGGTGATTGTTTACAGCCATATCGGCGACTTCACCTGCGGTCATCTGTTTAATCTGTTGAGAAAAAAACAGCGCAGGAAATAAAGCTACCACTAATGATAGTGCTGTTTTTATATTCTTTGTCATTTTACCTTATTTTACGAAGGCAAAGTTACGGCAGCGAAAAAGTCAATCAAATGTTTGATTTTTGGAAAAAGATGTTCAAATGTAAGATTTTAATTTTCGAACTGGTGCCTGTACTGTCGTGGGCTTACTTCAAGATGCTTTTTAAAAAAGTGAGAGAAAGCATATTGATCACTGAAGCCAAGGATAGATGAAATTTCCGAAACAGGTTTATTGGAGGAGTTCAAAAGCACTTTTGCCTCATTCATCACGATTAAAGCAATGATCTGGCTTGCAGATTTTCCTGTAATGGATTTCACTACGGAAGAAAGATGTCTGGTTGTAATCGACTGCCGTTCGGCATAAAACTCAACACTCCTTTCCGTCAGGTGATGTTCTGACAGGTCTGTCAGAAATACAAAAACGATCTCTTCCTGCCTGGACATCTGGTTCATAGAATTATTATCTTCTTTGGAAATAATCCCGGCCATCTGGTAGCAAAAAACAGAGAAAAGATGCTCCACCATTTCTTTTTTATAGAGCATTTCTGCATCTGTATCCAGAATAAATTTCAGGAAATTGACGCTTTTCCAGACCACTTCCATTTCGTTTTCAGGAAAAGGTACGCCTCTATTCATCTGCTGACGAAAATAGCGGTAGGTAATCAGCCTGTTGAATTTCAGTGAAAGTGCAGAGATAAATTCTCTTTTATAAGAAACCATTCTTGACTGGAAATCTCCGCTTACGGAAACCATCTCATAAATTGTCTGCGGATCCGTAACCATAAACATATTGGCAGACAGCTCCAGGTCACTGAAATGCTGACGGAGCTTTATACTCCCTGATTTAATGAAAATAAAGGCAGGATTTTCCGGACGGAAAGGTTTATCCGCAGAAATTCTCTCGAAAATATTGTGCTGGGTAAAAATTTCAACACCAAATTTTTCTAAGGCTGACATAATACAAATGTAACCAATATATTCTGTGCCTACAATATTTAGTCTTCCAGGGAATATACCGCAAAGCTCGCCAGCCAGTGGTCTCCACCGTAATTCCCTTGAAATAATAAAGGAAGTCCGTTGGCTAAAAATACATCCGCCGTTTTCTTAAAACCTTTTTTTAACGGATGCCCCTCAGGAAGTGCCTTTGATATCCCTTTCATACACCAGGCTTTGGAAAAGGAAAGACCAACCAGGTGAACGGTCTGATAATCGCTCAGGTCACTTACAACCGGAATTTTTTCAATATTCTCCAGGCTTCTTTTTTCATAAAAGTTATTCAGCCACAGGACAAATTCCTTTTGGGGCAGTACTCTTCTCATCAGATCCGCAATTTCAAGACTCGGCGAAAAGAAATCGGATCCATCCGGCTCAAGATAAGCGGGAGTTTTCTGATCTTTGGCGTAAAAATACCTGGCCTTTTCTTTCAGCTGATTTTCGAACTCCTGATCATGATTTGCTTTAGCCCAATCGATTGCGAAAGCCAGGCCAAAAGCTGTATTTGGATGAACTCCGGTTCTGTTCGGATAGGTTTGTTTGGGAAGATAGGCTTTCCATGATTTTAAAATCTGATCGGTAAGAGGTTTCAGATTCTCATGCCAGATCTTGGCTTTTGGATGATTCCATGTGGTCAGCTCTTCATCAAGTTTCAACAGCCAGGCCCAGCCATAAGTTCTTTCAAATGTGGTGGTCAATTCATATTTTGTGAAATAATCGGCTTCAGCCTGCAGGTTTTCTTTACCTAATGAATTGTCAAGGATTTTTTCAATATCTTTTGCATTGGCCAGATTGGGTTTTGTTTTCAGCAATCTCACAAGCATCCAGTGTCCGTGAACGGAACTGTGCCAATCGAAACAGCCGTAAAAGCTTGGGTGGAGATCTTTTGGAGTCAGAGTTACTTCGCCGGCGTTATTGATGATGTGTGCCGTTTTATTTGGATATTCCTGATTGATGCAGTGAAGTGGTTTTTCCAGTAATTTACCTGCCATTTCATCGGTAAGTTTCGGAACTTCCTGGGCACAGATCAAGAAAGGAAAAAACGTGAATGCTAAAAGACTTTTTTTCATTCAATAAAAATAGAAAATAATTTAGATTTCTGATTGCTTTTAGACCTATTCAAAAAACAGACTTCAATATTTTTCATAGAATCATATGAATTTTTAATTAAATACAGTTTTAAGCATGCTTTTTGATAAAGATTCTGTAAAAAATATCCATGAAAGAATTATTTTTGCCTTTATGTATACTCCTTTTGGTGAGCGGATGCAAGAAATCGGAACTGGAAGCTGTAAATTACTCTCCGGCAACCTCCGCTGACAAAGTTGCTGCCGCTGAATATGAGGTACAGCCTCCCCCAGCGCCAAAAGAAATGTATCAGGCGGCTATTTCTGAAAAGACAGAAACAGTAAATAAATCTGCTCAACCTTCCGTAGCCCCTAAAAAGATGGATACTATCGCTAAGAAAGTCATTAAAAACGCGAATATGAAAATCCAGGTGGGAGATATCAAAAAGGCCCAGACTCAGGTGGGAGATATTCTGAAAAAAAATAATGCCTATATTCAATCTGAACAGTTCCAAAACACTGATGTAGATGATAATCTGGATCTGGTCATCCGCGTACCGCATAAAAATTTCGATGCCTTGGTGAATTCATTTTCTGACGGTGTAGGTTCTGTTTTATCCAAAAACATTTCGTCTGATGATGTAACGGAAGAATATACTGATGTTTCTATTAAATTAGCCAATAAAAAGATCTATCTCGAGAAATACCGCGATATGCTCAGAAGTGCTTCTACTACAAAAGACATGATCGAAATCCAGGAAACCATCCGGGAGCTTGAAGATGAAATTGATCTAGCTGAAGGCAGACTCCGATTCATTGATGACCGTGTGAATTACAGTACGCTCAACCTGAGTTTATATAAAGAAAAAGTGAGAAGTTCTGCAACCTCAAAGATTGGTTTTGGGAGCCGTTTCGCAGATTCTGTGACGCAAGGCTGGAACAGTTTCATGAGTTTTCTGCTGGGAATCATTTCCTTATGGCCATTCTTACTTATTATCCCTATTCTGATCTTTTTATGGAGAAAATGGAAATCAGGGAGAATAAAGCCATAACACGTTTTGTACAGATAATAAAAATCCGGATACCATTACTGATATCCGGATTTTTACTGCATGATCAATGATTTAAGCATTGTAGAAATCTTTAACGGTTTCGAGCACCTGCTCATCCGACATTTTTTGGGCTGAATCTAATGTTATCGTTAAATTTTTAAATTGAGCTGTATCGTGAAGATACTTTTTAAGCTCTTCCTGAATAGTTCCAGGACCTGTAATGTAAACTTCCTGAGAATTGGTCAGGAGATGTTCTATTTCTTTAAAGAACTTTACCCTATTAGTACGTTCTGCGTTATTTCCTGCATTTTCGCTTGAGTTTCCATGCTGTATTTCTGCTTTTACAGGACTGCAAAGGAAAAATTTAAATGCATTCTGAGCATCGTGATTCTTTACAACAATTGCTTTTTCTGTATCTAACCAAAGTCCTGCTAATTTCTTGTCTGACATAATTTATTTTTTGTGTTATAAGCTCTATAGAACAAGAATGATGCAAAGGGCATGTTAAGGGCTGTTAAATGTTTTTTTATAGTAAGTTGGTAAATTTCAAAGCTGATTAATGCTTTTATAATCCTCTTGCAGATTTAGCACATCAAGCTGATTTTTTTCTGAACTTTATAAGGAGGTGTAATCTATGAAACATTAGTCCTTGAAAATATTTAAATTAGTAAAGATTAAAACACAAATAAAATGGATGAAAATGAAATTTCTTATATCGTAAGAAAATGCATCTTTAATGTATACAATAAGCTGGGACCAGGTCTTTTGGAAATTGTTTACCAAAAAATTCTTATTTATGAACTACAAGAGAATGGACTCGATGTAAAAGCTGAATCAGCAATTCCAATAGTATATGATGGTAAAGAATTTGACTTCAATTTTAGAATTGATATCCTGGTTGAAGATAAAGTAATTCTGGAACTCAAATCCGTAAAGAACCTGGATGATATTCATTTTAAACAACTGGCTACTTATCTGAAGCTTTCCAATAAGAAATTAGGATTACTGATTAACTTTAATACAACCAATATTTTAGATGGAATAAAAAGAGTGGTTAATAATATTTGATCTCTCGCAGATTTAGCAGATCGAGCAGATCTTTTTTTGAGCTTTACAAATCTGCTCGATCTGCTAAATCTGCGAGAAAAAATCATTTCCAATACAGCAATATTACACCATATATCAAATTCGCACTATAGAGATTGCTTCACCTGCGGTTCGCAATGACAAGAGGTACTATTTTCCCAACACGAAAACAGCAGGAATCTTGTGGAGTTCCGGCTTTACTTTTTTCCATTCATTGATGGTTTTTGTCTGGATGAATTCATGCTCGGGATCGTTGATACTGGCAGCGATGCAAAGTTTTGTATTGGGAGAAAGGAATTTTGTAAGGTCCTCAAAAAGCGGATTGTTTCTGTAAGGAGTTTCCATAAAAATCTGAGAATACCCGGTCTGCTGCACCAAACTTTCCAGGCGTTGAATCTGCTTTTTCTTTTCGCTCTTATCTATCGGAAGGTACCCATGAAAAGTAAATTCCTGTCCATTGAATCCACTGGAGATTAAAGCTAAAATAATAGATGAAGGTCCTGAAACAGGGATCACTCTGATATTTTTCTCATGACACCATTTTACAATCAGATTTCCAGGATCTGCAATACATGGAAGGCCGGCCTCGGAAAGGAGTCCGAAATCCTGTCCCTGCAGCATCAGGTTCTGGGCTTCCTTGATATCAGCATTTTCCGTATATTTATCAAGCAGGAACAGCTTCAAATCCGACTGCTTCTTTTCAGGAGCAAAGAATTTAATAACCTTTCTGGCTGTTTTTTCATTTTCCACAAAAAAATAATCTGTCTGCATGATATAATCTTTCAGAACGGGTGAAAAGTGAGTGATAGAAGTATTTTCTGATAAATAGGCTGGCAGTAAAAAAAGCATTTTATTGTTTTTGGGTTCTTTCTTTTAGTGAAGGCTGAGGGAAATATTCTGTAAGATCCATAGAAAAAGTAACTGAAGTAATTTTCCATATTCCGTGGATCTTCATCAGGGTCCAGATTTCTTTTCCCCAATTTTCCATTTTTCCGTCATACCAGAAACTGTAATCGAAATTAGCAGAGGCTACAGCTCCGTCTTCAATGATCTTGATGTTGTCGAATCTTTCTTCAGATTTATCATCTTTGAAGCTTCTGATAAAGGCTTTATAATCATCCGTAAAATAGTATTCTGCTTTCGAATTTTTTTCCAGACGTTTAGCCTGGGTCCTGTCATTATAAATTCCGGTCCAAAGAACGGGATCCTGGAATAAAGATACAAATTTGGCTTCATCCCTGGTTTTGATACACTGCATAAATTCTTCCATTACTTTCCGGATTTCAGTTTCATCCTTAGTTTGGGCAAAAGAAAAATTAAAGCTTAAGAGAATTACGAGGATCAATATTTTCATATTATGATAGAATTTGGTTTTTAATAGCATCACAGCCCTTATCCAACAATTGGAAAACGTCTTCAAAATCCTTCATATCTCCCCAGTACGGATCTGGCACCTCTGCATTTTTATGATCTCCCAACGCAGACATAAATAATGATATTTTCTGGCGCTGCTCTTCATTTTGTGCTTTTGAGACCACATCTTCGTACACATCAATATCCATACAGTAGATCTTGTCAAAGGTTTCAAAATCAATCTTTGTAATAGGCCTTGACCTTTGTTTTGAAATATCAATATGATGGTTTGCAGCTGTTTTTACAGCTCTTTTATCCGGAGCTTCCCCTTCGTGCATAGAAATTGTTCCTGCCGAGTCTACAAAAAAGCTTTCAGGGACTTTCGTCTTCATAATACCTTCTGCTAAAGGACTTCTGCAGATATTCCCGAGGCAGACCATTAATATTTTCATATCATTTTATTAGTTGAAAGACAAATGATTTATACATAAGACAATTAAGAATGTCAGATCATAACTTCCAGCAGCAAAACTAAATAAAAAATGAAGAATAAAACTATTCTCCATTTCAATTATTAAGATTAAATTATTCTTTATTTTTTGATTCTTTCAGCAAGATCCTTTACGTATTTCTTCACTTCCTTATCAATTTTTGATACATCTTTAATGGTATCACAAGCGTACATTACCGTTGAATGATCTTTTCCGCCCATCTCTTCACCTATCTTTGTAAAGGTAGCATTAGTAAGCTCTTTTGAAAAATACATTGCCAATTGTCTCGGAAGAGCAATTTCTCTTTTTCTTGTTTTGGAAAGAAGCTGTTCTTTTTTGATTCCGAAATAATCGCATACCACTTCCTGAATATAAGGAATATTGATCACTTTCTTCTGGTTGGCTGCAATCTTATTGATCGTATCTTTCAGTAATTCAAGGCTTAAATCTGTTTTATATACGGTAGAATAAGCGATCACAGAATTAATGACCCCGATAAGCTCCCTTACATTGGTCTTAGCTTCAGCAGCAAGGAAATCCAGCATATCACCCGGAAGAACAATACCGTCTCGGCTCAGCTTATCTACGATGATCTGTCTTCTTGTAGAAAGATCCGGTGATTTGATCTCGGCAGAAAGTCCCCATTTGAAACGGGAAACAATTCTTTCCTGAATATCCATGATATCTGCAGGTGCCTTATCTGAGGTAAGGATAATCTGCTTTCCGTTCTGATGAAGGTGGTCAAAGATGTGGAAGAAACTGTCCTGTGTAGCAGATTTACCGGACAGGAACTGAATATCATCAATGATCAGAACATCAACCATTTGGTAGAAGTTCGCAAACTCGGTTTGCTTATGGGCTTTCGCAGCAGAAATAAACTGCTGGATAAATTTTTCTGAAGACAGATAAAGCACTACTTTATCCGGAAACTGATTTTTTACCTCAAGACCTACAGCCTGTCCCAGGTGCGTCTTTCCCACACCATATCCTCCGTGAAGAAATAATGGGTTGAAAGCTGTTGCTCCCGGTCTTTTAGCAATTGATCTCGCCACTGTAGCAGCAAATTTATTGCTTTCTCCTTCTATATAATTATCAAAAGAATAATCAGACTTCAGGTTCGAATCTATATTTACTTTTCTTATACCCGGAACTACAAAAGGGTTTACAATGTTTGCAGAGAATCCCTGCGGCATTGTTTCCTGCATTTTGGGAGTAGGAACGCTTTTTCCCTTCATATTCATAGTCACTGGCTTTTCCTCTCCGGTAGGCCTGTTTTCCATGACAGAGTACCATAGTTTAACTCCTTTTCCAAGATTTTTCTTCAGGGCAGCAGAAAGCAGGGACAGGTAATTATCCTCAATATATTCCTTGTAAAAATCGCTCGGCACTATAAGCGTAAGGTTATTGGCAACCAACGAAAGTGGCTGTACCTTATCGAATAGCATGTCGAAGGATTTTTCAAGCTTCTTAAGATCAGAATTATCCTCAGCTGCGTTCAAATTATCACGCATGAACTGAAGACACTTCTGCCATATCATCATTAAATTTTCATCCATATTTATGCCCCGATTAAATCTTTGTTAGTACTTTTTGTAGAAGGAAGACAAAGGTCCAATTTTTTCTTTTCAAAAAAAAATATTGCAGGTATTGATTATTTAAAAATATATTTGTATGCGCAAATAAGGACTAACAATGATACATACAACTCACTCAATACGAGTACGTTACGGAGAGACAGACCCTATGAAATATGTGTACTATGGCAACTATGCAGAGTATCTTGAAATTGGCAGAGTGGAACTCTTCCGAAGCATAGGAATGTCATACGATGAAATTGAGAACCAAGGAATTTGGCTTCCCGTTTCAGATTATAAAATTAAATACATCCGCCCCGCCCTGTACGACCAAAAATTGGAAATTCATACCTACGTTAAAAAAATTCCAGGGGTAAGAATTGAATTTGAATATGAAATTTTCAATGAAGAAGGGGTAAAGATTACAGAAGCATCCACTACCCTGTTCTTTCTGGATGCAAAAACCAACAAAATCATCAGGTGTCCGGATTTTCTGATGAAGCTTATTGAGGAAAACTGGAACGGTTAACAGGTTGCAGATTATAGGTAGCAGGTTACAGCCTATCAGGCTACCAATAGATACTAAGATATATCAATGAAGGAGATGGTTATTTTTAAACTAATTTGCATCTTTGCATCTCTAAGTATAAATTCAATATAATCTACGTTTTAATATATCACATATGAAGATCGCATTCTTGGGACCCCACGCCAGTTTCACACAACTGGCAGCCACACAGCTTTTTCCGGGGGAAGAACTTGTACCGCAGGCCAATATTTTGGACTGCTTTAATGCTGTTAACAGTGGAGAAGCTGAAAAAGCTATTGTTCCTTTGGAAAATTCTATTGAAGGAACTGTTTCTATGACGCTGGATTATTTATATAAAACGCCTTCCATCAAAATTGAAGCAGAAGGAGTAATGCCTATTGCCCATCATCTGATGATTCATCCTGAAAACAGGATGGAAGAAACAGAAAAAATATATTCGCATCCGCAGGCTCTGGCCCAAAGCTTCCATTTTCTGGATACCCACTATAAAGAAATAGCGAGACAGGATTTTTCTTCTACAGCAGCAGCAGCAAAATATGTTTCTGAAAATAAAGATCTTAAAATAGCCGCTGTAGCCAACCAGTTTGCCTCCAATCTGTATGGATTGAAAATTGTTCACCGTAATATCCAGGATTTTGAGCAGAACCATACCCGTTTTATTGTCATCACCAAACAGCAACCTGCTTATCACAACACCCATCTTGAGGTTTTAGGAGAAAAATCCGGTATGCTGATCAATCTTCCTGAAGATCATGCGGGTGGACTTCATCAGGTCCTGTCTGTTTTTGCCTGGCGAAAGATGAACCTCAGTAAAATTGAATCCCGGACACTGAAAACAGGGCTGGGCAATTATTTCTTTTTTATCAATGTAGTGGGAAAATGGGAAGAAATACTTCACGGAAATGCTCTTTTAGAGCTTCAATCAATTAATGCAGAGGTGGATTTTCTGGGTAATTATAAGGAATTTCTGCTCGAAAGCTAAAAAAATACATTCGTAATACAAATTAATTAACACTGCTATTTTTGCAGTGTTTTTTATTTATGATCATATTTACGGTCGAAATATTTGAAATAAAATACTACAATTACAATTTAAAATATCATAAAAATGACAAAATTTTAAATAAGTTAAAAATATTTAATTCATAAAATAATGATATATTAAATAAAATATCTATTTTTACTCCGCACTAATTTAAAAAATATTAACGCATAAGCATATTACGGAGAAATATACATTATAAAATAAACATTTGTTTAAATTATTAACACAATAATAATTAAACAATTAAAAAAAACATAATGCAAGGCATGATTTTTGCATTCAATAATTCTAAAAACTAATTGAAAAGCTTACACTAATGAAAACTAAAATTTACAATCTGCTCTTAGCTTTATTCGCACTTCCCGCTTTTTCACAGGTGGGCATCAATACAGCTAACCCAACCGCTACATTGGATGTGAATGGAACTTTAAAAGTAAGGGATACTCAAATGATACCCGCTTTGCCTGGATATACCATTATGGTAGTCAATGACGGGACATTCCAAGTTGCCAAAGTAGACCCTCAAATGATTATCGATCTTGCCACAGCCGCAGCTGGTGTTAACACTTCTGTTTATGCTGCGAAGAAAACTACCGGAATCACTCTGGTTAGTTTAGGCCTCTTCCCAACCGGATTCCGAGCGGTCAATTTTCTGGCTTCTGAGAGAACAGTAGGATCTGCAGCATTATTCTCCGATACGGACAACACGTATACAATACCGTCTAACGGGGTTTACGAGGTAGGATTTTCCTTCCGTTACGGCGCAGGCCTTCAGGCTGCCATACTTACCAATACTCCGGGGATCGGAATTTTCAGAAACAGAGGTGGAGTCGGTACTCTTATTGACAGCCGTGTATTCAGTGGTTTAACAATCCCGCTTGTTTTAAGCTTAACTATTTCTGAAAGTACTATCAACTCACTGTATACATTCCAGGCCGGAGATAAAATTTCATTTGGACTTACAGGATCTTCAGCCCTTGAAGCAGGATTATTAGGAACAAGTATTGGATCTTTCCATATTTACAAAGTATCTAATTAACAGATAAATTTAATCACTCTGCACAGTTAATCCATCACATATTCTGTGATGGATTAATTTTTTATCCTGTTACATTTATTTATATTTGATAAAAACTAAATAATGAGCGGGTTTCTTGAAGTCATATTAATCATTGTGGTCGTCTTTCTGATCTTCAACAATCTTAATCGTAAGATCAGGAAGCTTGAGAAGGAGGTTTCTGATCTACAGGTAAAAATCAATCAGACTCAACAAAACACAGATACTTTCCAACAAGCGATGGCCAATGAAGAAAGTCCCGTATCACATCAGATACAGGAGATCATAGCGCCTGAAGAAAACACTTCTGGTAAAGTTCCCCAAGAGCCTCAAAGGGACTGGCTGGAACCTGTTTTTGAGTTCTTAAAGCAAAATATCCTGACCATTATTGGTATTTTCACGCTTGTTCTTGGAATTGGCTACTTTGTAAAATATGCCATAGATAAAAACTGGATCGGAGAAACAGCAAGAGCAGGAATAGGTATGGCAATCGGAGCCGGAATTATGCTGGCAGGGCATTTTCTGAGAAAAAATTATGCTGTTTTCGCATCCATCATCACAGGAGGCGGAATTGCCGTTCTCTATTTTACCACTACCATTGCTTTCCGTGAATATCACCTGTTTACCCAAAATACGGCTTTTCTCATTACGACTATTGTTACCATTATTTCTATTATCCTCGCCTATTACTACAAAAGTGAAGTATTGATTATTTTTGCAATGCTGGGAGGTTTTTCAGCTCCTCTGATGATCAGTACAGGAGCAAGTAATTATCTTTTCTTATTCACTTACCTGACCCTTCTGAATATCGGCATGCTCACCACTGCATTTTTAAAACACTGGAAAAGCGTGGGATGGACCTCTTATGCTTTCACCAGTATCTATCTTTTCTTCTGGACTGCAAAACAGCCTGAGCTGCTCAGTATAGTTTTTTATATCATCAATTATATTATTTTCTACATTTTCGCGCTTCAGGATCATATTAAAAAAAATATACTTTCCCCTTGGGACACTTTAATGCTGGTGTTAATTAATTTTTCCAGTATTATCGGTCTTATTTATATATTCCACACTTTAAATTACGAACCTGTAATTATTTTCCCGCTTCTTTTTGCGGGTGTTAATGCCCTACTGCTTTTAAGAGAATATGGAAAAAAGAGCTTTGGTTTCAGCTATTCTATTTTTGCGGCGCTTACGATCAGCCTTATCACCATAGCTGTCGCCCTGCAGTTCAAAAGCCATCTTATTACCAGTGTCTGGGCTGTAGAAGCAACACTTCTTCTTTATATATGGAAAAAAAGCGGGCACAGCATTTTCAAAACATGCTTTTATGTACTTTTCCCTCTTGTCATTATTGCACAGATCATGACCTGGTCGGAGTATCTGAATAAAGACCATATGGCCGTTGTGTTCAATCCCGTCTTTTTAACGAGCCTGGTGACTGTTACCACTACGATTGTGAACTTATTTTTACTGAAAAGGATCAACGAAACACAGAAACAGAAGGATCATTTTTTTGAAAATGCTTTTGCGGTTGTTGGTTACAGCATTATCTATGTTGCGTTGCTGCTGGAGATCAGCTATCATATCTCGGACATGCCCTGGCCAGCTGTTGTAAGCATTGGTCTGCTGTTCAGTATTTATTACATTTTTATACTTTTAATATTCAGGAAAAAGCTTGATATCGAAAGCATTATCCAGACCGGACTTATCTATCTGCTTTTTATTCTTATTACTTTAAACGCGTCATTTGCTGCCTCAGCAGTCGTTACAGCGGTTTTACAGAAAAAGCTTACATTCGGTTTTTATATGATCCATCTTCTTCACTGGATTCCCTTTGCCTATATACTGTGGAATGTAGCTTCCCGTACTGGTTTTTATAAGACAAAGCTCTCTTACTGGATCATTTCAGTAACACTTGTTATTGCTGTGAGCTGTGGATTCTATCACACTTACATCCTAAGCTCCGCAGACGACATTTCGCTGATCTATAAAACCAAAGAACATTTTAATATTCTTTATCTTCCGATCATCTGGACTGTTCTTGCCAGTATTTTTATTTACATCAGCTTAAAAAAGAATATTCCTGAATACAGCAGAATTGGCTTTGTACTTATAGGAATTATGGTACTGAAGCTCTATAGCTATGATGTATGGCAGATGGATAATATCTCAAGAATTACTGCCTTTATCCTACTGGGCGTAATTTTATTATTGAGCTCTTTCACCTTCCAGAGACTGAAAAACATTATCAGAAACATGGTGGATGCAAAGAAGGAAGAAAAGGAGGAGGAATAGAAGCTGTTACTATTTATTATTAACTAGAAATACCTGTTTTAAAATCAAAAATCCTTAACAAAAGTTTTTATTTCTAAACAATATTTAAAATATCACAAAAATTCATTCACATTTTGTAAAAATTAATTATATTTATCCAGTTTTTAACAGTTATACATATTCTGGTTATGAAAAAAATACTCTATTCTTTTTTAATATTATCATCTGCAGCATTATCTGCCCAGAAAAATCCCTCTGTAAAGTTTGCAGTTGCCAATGACGTAGTGGGAACAGTGGGTATGTTCAATGCAAGAAAAGCCATTGTTCAGAGCTCTAATGTCTACAAAAGTCCTTCAGGGCTTCCGCAGGGTTTAAAAAAATACAGCTTCATGGCAGAAAAAGGTTTGACGGAATTTAAAATCAAAAACGGCTATGAAGGCTTGGATGTAATATCTTTGGCTCAGCTGAACTCACAGTACGGACTGCCTGAAAACACTCCGGTTTTTATTGAAGGCTATGAGTTTTCTGACAGCAATACAAAAATCTACGGTGACATCATAGGCAATGCAGAAGTTAAGGATTACAATGGAAAGAAAACCGTATTTCTAAGCACAAGTGCTTTAAAATAAAAGACACTTAAAACAAATTATATAATAAATAAAGGATACTTTGAAAGTATCCTTTTGCTTTTAATATCTGTTATTCCATTTTTTCTTAAGTTCTTCGTAGATCTTTTTTTCTGTAGCATTGTTGCCCGGCTGATAAAGCTTTACATTTTTAATTTCCTCAGGCAGAAAATCCTGTTCTACAAAATTTCCCTCGTATGAATGGGCATATTTATATTCTTTACCATAATCAAGATCTTTCATCAGTTTGGTTGGTGCATTTCTCAGATGTAAAGGCACCGGAAGGTTTCCGGTCTGTTTTACAAGAGCTAATGCCTCATTTATGGCCATATAAGTCGAATTGCTTTTAGGAGAAACAGCTAAATAAACCGCCGTTTCACTTAAAATGATCCTTGATTCCGGATTGCCTATAACATTAATGGCCTGAAAGCAGTTGTTGGCAATCACCAAAGCATTCGGATTTGCCAATCCGATATCTTCAGCCGCAAGAATAAGCATTCTCCGCGCAATAAATTTGATATCCTCACCTCCTGCGATCATCCTTGCCAGCCAATAAACAGCACCGTTCGGGTCACCTCCCCGCATAGATTTTATAAATGCAGAGATAATGTCATAATGCTGCTCACCATTTTTATCATAGAGCGCCATGGTTTCCTGCAGAACCACAAGAACATCTGCATTGCTGATCTCTTTTGTATCTGAATTTTTGTACTGGTTGAGAACAAGCTCAACAGAATTGATCAGTTTTCTGGCGTCACCGCCTGAATACTGTATGAAAGCTTCTTTTTCGGCAATTTTAAAGTCGGTTCCCTCGTCTTTATTGTATCTCTGTGAGGCGGTGTCAACAAGATCTTCAAGCTTTTCATAGCTTAACGCCTTCAGAATATAAACCTGGCTTCTTGACAAAAGTGCAGATACCACTTCAAAACTTGGATTTTCTGTAGTGGCTCCAATCAGTACGATCCATCCTTTCTCAACAGCATGCAATAAGGAATCCTGCTGGGATTTATTGAACCTGTGAATCTCATCTATGAATAAAATGGGAGATTTTCCGGAAAACAGGTTTTGTTTTTTAGCATCCTCAATCACATCCCTTACGTCTTTTACTCCCGAAGAAACTGCGGAAAGCTTATAGAATTTCCTGCCTGATTTTTCAGAAATAATTTCAGCCAGGGTTGTTTTTCCTGTACCCGGGGGACCCCAGAGAATCAGGGAATTCAATGCATTATTCTCGATCATTTTCCTGATCGTGCCTTTTTCACCGGTAAGATGCTCCTGCCCCAGAACTTCGTCCAGAGTTTTGGGTCTTAACTTTTCGGCTAATGGAATATTTTGGCTCAAGATAATTATTTTTTAGGATGAACAGGTTCATGTTTTTGAACCTTGAAACTTCTAACAAAATTAAACTAATTTTAATTTTTTTACCCTATTTTTGCATTGTTTTGAAACTTACATTCAATAAAATCATCAGTTTTCCTTTGGTAATTTTGATAAAATTTTACCAGTGGTTTATTTCGCCTTTACTTCCCAAAAATTGCCGTTATGAACCTACCTGTTCTCATTATATGGTAGAAGCCCTTCAGGTACATGGTATTTTCAAGGGGCTTTGGCTGGGAACTAAAAGAATTTCAAAATGCCATCCGTGGGGAGGCAGCGGTTACGATCCTGTTCCTCCAAAAAAATTAAATCAATAACAAACTATTAAATTAATAGAAATGAGTAATCTATTTTTCAGAATTTACCTCATCGTATTTGCATTCATTACACAATCTGCGTTTGCACAGCAATATCCGGGAGGATTATCTGACGGAACTCTGAAAGTAAACGGAGGCAGTGTCCCGGTAAAAATCTATTCCACTACCGAAATAGGTGACCTTAATGCCTTTCCGGAAAAAGCTGCAGACAGCAATATCCTGGTCATTCTGAACGAATCCAATTTTGAACCTGCTTACTTTAATTACAGCGCTACTACTTTAGAGAAGTATAAAAGTCTGCACTACCAGCTTTTCGATAAAAATTTTAAACTTATCGACGGTGCTGCCACACAGGACAATATCACCAATTTCAAATATGCTGTAAAAACAGCAAAACCGATTAACGGAACGGACAGTGTAGCTCTGGAAACCCCTTTCAAAATATGGGACCCTTCAAAGGGAATCCAGCTGGGACCGGTTACCCTTCATTTCTATAGCTTAATGTTTGTTTTTGCCTTCGGTTTTGGGTATATTTTAATGTTAAGAATCTTCAAAATCGATAATGTTAACCAGAAATACCTGGAGCCGCTTTTCACATGGACACTGATCGGAACTATTTTGGGAGCCAGATTAGGACATGTCATCTTCTATCAGCCGGAACTCTTCAAAGAAGATTTCTGGAGCGTATTTTTACCGATAAGCACTAAAAACGGGTTGAAGTTTACCGGATTCTCAGGACTGGCAAGTCATGGGGCAACGATAGCTTTGATCTTCACTACCTTATATTATTCATTTAAGATCATTAAGAAAAATCCGTTCTGGGTATATGACAGAATTGGAATTGTGGTTGCCCTGGGAGGTGCATTTGTAAGAATAGGGAATTTTTTCAATTCGGAGATCGTAGGAAAAGCAGTTGATCCCAATTCCCCTCTTGCTATTCTTTTCCCGCAGCAGAGCAGTGAATATGGGCCAACAGTTCCCCGCTATCCGGGCCAGCTTCTTGAAGCTGTAGGATATTTCCTTCTGTTTGTATTATTATGGATATTATACAGAAAGACAAACAAAAAATATCAGCAGGGATGGCTATTCGGACTGTTCTTTATTATCCTTTGGGCTGTAAGATTCTTTGTAGAGTTCCTGAAGGAGCCTCAGGGAGACGAATTCATTCAAATTGGAGGGCTGAATACAGGACAGGTACTTTCCATTCCATTTATGATTGCGGGAGTTGTTATCATGATTATTTCAAAAAAATTCAAAATCACTCAGGCAGAAAACGAGAAACCGGAGTAACAATAAAAAAGAAAAAGGGCAAATTTGCAGATAAGCGAATTTGCCCTTTTCTTTTTAGCTTAAAACCGGGATTTATACAATTCAGAAGCCTTTTTTTGTAAATCAACAATAAAACTGTTTATTATAATCTGATCCCGTTTGTCTTATTCAGTTCCTCGAAAACATTTCCGAATGTATTGATCACATCAGTAGGCAGCATAGATTCTTTAGAGTATTTCTCGGCAGCCAAGTCACCTGCTCTTCCATGAAGCCAGACTCCTAAGATGCAAGTATCTTCTTCAGAATATCCCTGAGCAAGCAGTGAAGCCAAAATACCGGTAAGAATATCCCCGCTCCCACCTTTGGCAAGTCCTGCATTCCCGTTAATATTGTAGAAAACGTCCCCTTCCGGGGTAACAACCTGGGTATGATGGTCTTTCAATACAATATAAATATTGAATTCTTTTGCTTTTTCACAGGCAAGCTTCAGTCGCTCAAAAGAGTTTTGTGTGCTTCCGAATAACCTTTCGAATTCTTTCGGATGTGGCGTTATGAGAGACCGCTGAGGAATCAGTTTCAGATTTTTTTGATCTTTCGAAATAATGTTCAGCGCATCAGCATCCAAAACCAAAGGGGCATTGTATCCTTTTAAAAACCCCAGCAAGCCTTTTGCAGTCTTTTCATGGGTGCCCAGGCCAGGCCCGATTCCATAAACGGTATTACTTTCCGGTTTGAAATCTTCTATCTGCTCATTTCCGCTTTCTATAAACATGGCTTCAGGACATGAGATCTGCAGAATCTCATATCCGGATTTTGGCGCAAGAGTAAAGGTAAGCCCTGTTCCGGTCTTCAGGGCAGATCTGGTAGCCAGAACTGCGGCACCCATTTTCCCATAACTTCCTCCCACAATGGTTACTTTTCCGTAAGTTCCTTTATGAGAGAAATCTTCTCTGGGTTTAAAAATTCTGTTGATCAGTTTTTCATCAATAACAAAATCTTCAACAGCTTCTGATTCTAAATATTCCGGATGCAATCCTATATCAAGAATGATTACTTTTCCGGTATACTTACCCGTTTCTGGATGAAGAAAGCTTTTTTTCCAACATTGAAAGCTTAGCGTATAATCAGCTTTAAATACAACCTGATCTTTTTCAAATATAGTATCAGCGGGCAGCCCGGAAGGAATATCAACTGAAATCTTAATACAGGTTTTTTCATTTAACATCTCGACTACCTGTTTGCCAACACCTTCAAGTGGCCGCGATAACCCTGTACCGAATAGGGCATCAATAATAACAGTTCTGTCATCAAAATTATACTGAGCAGCTTCCCTGAATTCTCTGACGGAGATCCCGGAAAAATCCCGCAGCCTTTTTAAATTTACTGAAGCATCATCAGAAAATTTCCCTTTAGGGTTCTGTACAAAAACATCTGCATCAAAACCTTTCATATAAAGTATTCTTGCCAGCGCCAATCCGTCCCCACCATTATTGCCATTGCCACAGAATATGGCCATTTTTTTGTGATTTTTACAATTTTCAGAGATCCAGCCGGCTAATGCCTCGGAAGCTCTTTCCATAAGCTGTATGGACGAAACAGGTTCATTCGAAATCGTAAACCGGTCCCATTGACGTATTTGTTCTGCAGTAAAAATTTTCATAAGATGGTGCAAAATTTTAACCAAATTACAAAAGTTTTCTTTTACAATGTAGAGTATTACTACAAAAATAAAACATTAATCAGAAGAACGGATTTACTAAAAAGGTCATTAATTCAGCCTGTAATTCAATGATTATGGCGCAAAAAACTCTAAAAAGTACTGTTTTTTACATTTTTTAATTCTATTTTTGTGTGTATACTAATTAAAAAAATATAAATTATGGGATTTGTTAAAGAATTTAAAGAGTTTGCCATCAAGGGCAATGCTTTTGATCTGGCCGTTGGGGTAATCATTGGAGGAGCATTCGGAAAAATTGTAACAAGTGTTGTGGATGACCTTATTATGCCTTTGGTTGGAGCAGTAATAGGTAAACCGGATTTCAGCAGCTTATACCTTGTGCTTTCTGATCCTAATCATGGTGTAAAGCCAGGTATGGTATTAGAAAATGCAAAAAAAGTGGACGGAGCGAGTATTTTTGCCTATGGAAATTTCCTGACAGTGGGTATTAATTTCTTACTCCTTGCTTTGGTTGTTTTCATTATGGTAAGAATGATTAACAAAATGAAAAAGACTGAAGCTGAAGCTCCTGCCGCACCTACTGCAGATCAACAGTTACTGACCGAAATCAGAGACCTTTTAAAAAGCAAAAACAATATATAAAAACAGAAAAGACTGCCTTTTGAGACAGTCTTTTTTTATATTATTTTTTGAGTTGTTCTTTTGCCTTGAAGCAAAATGAACCCAAAATTCAAAACTTAGAAACCTCCGCTAATTTAGAAAAAGACCATCTCAATGAAGAGATGGTCTTATTTTATTTTTATCCGGTTCAGATATTATTGAATCTGTAAAATGCTTGAGATCTGTTCCGCCAGTGAAAGCCCGATCCTGTCCTGAGCTTCCAAAGTAGATGCACCGGTATGTGGAGTCAGGGAAATCTTTGAATGGTTCAGTATTTCTTTAGAAGGTGTAGGCTCATTGATGAAAACATCAAGTCCTGCAAATTTCACTTTTCCTGAATCTAATGCAGCAATTAAAGCTGATTCGTCAATAACACCACCTCTTGAGCAGTTTACAATGGCAACACCGTCTTTCATGATATCAAACTCATTTTTCCCAATCATATATCCGTCTTTCTGAGCCGGTACATGCAGGGTAATGAAGTCTGAATGTTTCAGGACATCCTGAAGCGGTTCGGTTTCTATATCTACATTAATGAACTGGTTGTTGTAGAATTTCACTTTGATGCTTGCTTTCCCTACATTATTATCTGCTGCAATTACTCTCATGCCTAATCCCAGGGCAATTCTGGCAACCTCCTGTCCTATTCTTCCCATTCCAATGATCCCGATGGTCTTTCCTCTTAATTCGATACCTGCGGTATATGCTTTTTTAAGACTCGCAAATTCTGTATCTCCCACCAAAGGCATTTTTCGGTTTGAATCCTGAAGGAATCTCGCTCCTGAAAACAAATGGGCAAAAACAAGCTCAGCAACTGATTCTGAAGAAGCAGAAGGAGTATTAATTACATGAATTCCTTTTTCTCTAGCATAGTCCACATCAATATTATCCATTCCTACGCCCCCTCTTCCGATAATCTCGATAGACGGACACCCGTCAATAATATCCTTTCTTACCTGTGTGGCACTTCTTACCAGCAGGGCACGGATTTTATGCTCATTAATGTAATCCACCAAAAACTCCTGCGGGACTTTTGCAGTGATCACTTCAAAACCTTTCTCAGCCAGAGCATCAATTCCAGATTGATCCAGACCGTCGTTTGCTAAAACTTTCATAAATACAATTGATATTAAAAGTGAAGAGATTTAAAAATTAAAGAATTTCAGTGTGTACACTTTATCGTTCAATTTTTAAATCTCCGTATATGTTTTCTTAATCTTCTTTGAAAACTTCAATGGTAACCTGCTTTTCTACAAGGTCTGTGAATCTGCCTTTGTATCTTGTAGCTCTTACCAGATGGTTATCTATCCAGTGATAGTTTCCTCCTCTTGGTTTTCCGCATAGTACACTGTGATACTTGAAGCCATTCTTATCCAGCCAGTCGATAGTAATCTGTTTCAGATTTTCTGTTCTTGAGGTGAAGAAACAGATCTGATGTCCTTCGTCATACCATTTGTTGATGGTTTCAAGTGCATCAGGATAAGGTTCGCAGGTAACCATTCTTTCTGGCTCTTCATTCGGAACATCATCTGTAATGGTACCGTCGATGTCTATTAAGTAATTTTTTACTCCATCCCTAAGAATAGGACTTAAGTGCTCTATATATTCTAACTCCATCATTAAAATTTGAAATGCAAAGTTACGGCTTTTATCAGTAAAGACAGTATTAAATTGAGTTCAAGTTAAAATAATACTATAAAAAGTCATATTTAATGAATAATATAAATAATTTATTAGGTATTTTGCCGATTATGATTAAAAATTTTCTTATTTAGTGTTGTTTTGCAATAATGCTCATCATATTTTAAACTTCGCTGGTAAGATTTCAATTAATGGTTGATGATTCATCATTTAAACTTGTCTTTCAGGCTGATCAGGAGCGTTGAGTAAGAATGGTTCTTTTCATTAACAACCCCGTCTTTCAAATTTCATTTTTAAATCCACCCCTCCGGAGAAGGTGAATGTTCAGCCGGAGTTTTACTGGAATCTATAATCTATAATCTATAATCTATAATCTATAATCTATAATCTATAATCTATAATAATCTCTATTCCCTTTTAATCTCCAAAAATATGATGTTTCTCCAAAAATTTTCAAAATACATTTATTAGGCTTACATTTGTAGAAATGGAAGAATTTGTAGTTTTAGTAAATCCCGAAGATGAAGTTCTGGGCCTTATGGAAAAGCAGCAGGCTCACATCAACGGTCTTCTGCACCGTGCATTTTCTGTGTTTTTGTTCAACAGCAAAGACGAAATGCTCCTTCAAAAAAGGGCACCGGGAAAATACCATTCTCCCAATCAGTGGACCAATGCGGTATGCTCCCATCCAAGAGAAAATGAAACTTATCTTGAAGCGGCCAGACGCAGATTAAAAGAAGAACTCGGAATTGAAACAGAGCTTTCTGAAAAATTCAATTTTATCTATAAAGCAGATGTAGGAGGCGGTCTTTGGGAACATGAGCTAGACCACGTTTTTGCAGGAAATTATGAAGCTGATTTCAATTTAAATCAGGATGAAGTGGAAGAAGTAAGATTCGTTTCCATGGAAGATCTTGATAAAGAAATAACGGATGCTCCTGAAAATTTCACAGAGTGGTTCAAAATCATCCTTGAAGAATATAAACACCATTTTTAACTGATGAAAAAAATAATACTCGTATCCGCTTTTTTATCGGCAGGTTTGCTTTTTGCCCAAAAAGCAAAAGTGTATGACAGCCCCGGTTACACGATTAATGTTCCTGAAGGCTGGAAATCTATCAATGACAATGATATTGTCAATATTTTCCCTGACAATGAGATCGGAGCCATTACCATTTCAGAATACCACGATCTGAATCTTCCGAAAGCAGAAATGAAAAAATTCATCCTTGCTCTTTACAAATCTGAAGACCCGGAGAGCAAAATAAAGGAAAGCAAAGGCAGAAAAGGATACACAGAATATTCTTACGAGTATTTTGACGAAAAAGACAAGCTTTTCTGGATCACCAGGGCTTTCCAGAAGGATAAGAATCTGTACCTGGTTTCCATTAACTGTGGCCAGAAGTTCTGGAACGGAAATTATATGAACCTTTTTAACGAAACTTTCAACAGCTTTAAAATAAAGAAATAAAAATTAAATATGAAGAAAACAGCCTTATACGATAAACACGTTTCTTTGGGCGCTAAAATCGTACCTTTTGCAGGTTTTGAAATGCCTGTACAGTATTCTGGTGTAACGGAAGAACATTTTGCCGTAAGAGAAAAAGCAGGATTGTTTGACGTTTCGCACATGGGACAGTTTTTTATTGAGGGACCGGGATCTAAAGACCTTTTACAGTTTGTTACAACCAACAATGTAGATGCTCTGGAAAACGGAAAAGCCCAATATTCTTGCCTTCCTAACGAAAACGGAGGAATCGTAGACGATCTTATTGTTTACAAAATGGAAAACGATAAATATTTTGTGGTGGTAAACGCGTCAAATATCGAGAAGGACTGGGATCATATTTCAAAATATAACACGTTCGGGGCTAAAATGACCAATGCATCTGATGACATGTCATTATTAGCTGTTCAGGGTCCTAAAGCTACGGAGATCTTACAGAAGCTTACAGAAACCAATCTTTCTGAAATTCCTTACTACAGCTTTACAGTAGGAAGCGTTGCCGGAGTAAGTAATGTAATCATTTCGAATACAGGATATACCGGAAGCGGCGGTTTTGAAATCTATTTCAATAATGAAAACGCTGAACAGCTTTGGGATGCGATCATTAATGCCGGTGAAGCAGAAGGAATTATTCCTGCCGGACTTGCAGCAAGAGATACTTTAAGACTGGAAAAAGGCTTCTGCCTTTACGGAAATGATATTGATGATACGACTTCTCCTATTGAAGCAGGATTAGGATGGATCACAAAATTCGATAAGGATTTTGTTTCTAAAGATATATTTGCAAAACAAAAAGAAGAAGGTGTTACCAGGAAATTAGTAGGTTTTGAGCTTCAGGATAAAGGCGTTCCAAGACATGATTACCCTGTAGTGGATGCAGAAGGAAATGTAATCGGAAAAGTAACTTCAGGAACACAGTCACCAATGAAAAAGATAGGTTTGGGTCTTGCTTATGTAGACAAACCTCATTTCAAACTGGGTTCTGAAATCTTTATCCAGGTAAGAAATAAGAATATTCCTGCAAAAGTAGTGAAAGCTCCTTTCGTATAATCATTCAAAAAAACATATAAAAAGAGGCTGTAACTGAGTTACAGCCTCTTTTTGTACTTAATAGCAGATACAGCAGAGTATTCTGTCCGGAGTACAGGCATCGCCTACTCCCGGTGTATTGGAGATAACACCTCCTGCCGGTCCACACAACGTATAACAGTTGGCAACAGGCCTAATTCCTCCGTTAATTTTTTTTAATGCTGATCTGGTAAGATTCTTTGATTTTAAAAAGTTTTTCATGATATTATTTTTTTGATGACATTAAAGATAAGTATTTAATAATGAATCTATTAAAAATAAATCACAAAATATGGATAAAAGAATTTAAAATAAAATGCTTCGACTCCGCTCAAAATTATTCCACAACTCCAAAGAATTCTCTTAAAGCTTCAACATTTTTCTTATCATTCCCTACAAAAATTTCATTGTCGGTAAGAAAGACAGGACGCTTCAAAAATGTATAATGATCAAGGAGCAGCTCTTTGAAGTCCTTTTCTTCAAGAGACTTTGCATCCAGTCCTCTTAATTTGATCTGTGTGGATTTTTTACTGAATAAGGCTTCGTAAGATTTTGTTTTCTTATACATAGCAGCCAGTTCTTCCTTGGTAACCGGCTCTTTTTTGATTTCACGGAGTTCCCAGTCTTTAAGGTCAAACTGTGCCAGGATCTTTCTGCATGTATCACATGTATTGAGATAAAATACTTTCTTCATTGTTACTTTTAAATCTGTTATGGGTTAAATTTCCTTCTTCACTGAAGTTTTACCTTCCAAAAGTAGGATTTAATCTAAAATTCTGGAAATTATTAAATAACTTTATTCAAATTTTATAAAGATGCAGAACAAGCCTATTACTTTTCAGTTTATTTCAGAACCTTCGGACGTGAATTATGGAGGAAATGTACATGGAGGAAGCGTTATGAAATGGATTGATCAGGCAGGGTATGCCTGTGCCACTACATGGAGCGGAAATTACTCCGTAACGGTTTATGTGGGCGGAATCCGTTTCTACGAGCCTATCAAGATCGGGGAAGTGGTCAAAGTGGATGCGCAGGTTATTTATACCGGAAAATCGAGCATGCATATCTCTATCAATGTTTTTTCAAGGAATTTAAAACAGCCTACTTTTGATAAAAAGACCCACTGTATTATTGTTTTTGTAGCAGTAGATGAAAACGGTAAAAAACTCCCTGTCCCGGCATGGGTTCCTGAAACGCAAGAAGAAAAACAGCAGGAAGAATACGCAAAACGCCTGATGAACCTGAGAACACAGATTGAGGATGAAATGAAGCCATTTTTATAGCCTATGCAAAGAAAAGATTTCATTACACTTTCATCATTAGGGCTTCTGGGCCTATATTCCTGTGGAGTTTCCAGAATGAGCCGTAAAAAGCCGTTAGCCATTCAGCTTTATACCATCCGGGACGCTGTTTCGGATAATCTTGAAAAAGCATTGGAAAAACTTGCTGCCTTAGGCTTTACAGAACTGGAGCTTTACGGATACAATGGTACATTCTTTGGAAAAAGCAGAACTGAATTTCAGACTGTTCTTAAACAAACCGGCTTAAAAGTCATCAGTTCGCACCATACTACAGGAATTATTCATAAAAATGAGGGAACTTTATTGTACGGCTGGGAAAAAGCTGTGGAAGACCTGCATTTTATCGGTGCTGAATATATGGTATGCTCTTATCTTTTTCCTGAAGAAAGAACTATTGAAAACTATAAAAAGCTTCCTGAGTTATTTGAAAAATCAGGTGAAGTAAGTCAAAAAGCAGGAATTCAGTTTGCTTATCATAACCATGATTTCGAATTTGAAAAACTGGAAGAAGATAAAAGTGTTTATGATTTTATTCTGGAAAATACTTCTTCAGACAGGGTTAAAATGGAGTTGGATTTATACTGGATTTCAAAGGCTGGGCTTGATCCGTTGGCTTATTTTGAAAAATATCCCGGCCGTTTCCCTCTATGGCATGTGAAAGACATGAAAGCCGGCACAAAAGATTTTACAGAAATAGGAAATGGACTTATTGATTTTAAAAAGATTTTCAGTGCAAAAGAAAAAGCAGGCCTGCAATATTGGTTCCTTGAACAGGACTCCAGCGACAAAGATATTTTCGAAAGCATCCGGATAAGCAAAAAGTATATTCTTGAAAATAATTTTTTTTGAAATAATATTTATATTTGCATAACAAAAGGAAATGGTGCTCTTCCTTACCCAACCGCTTTACAGAAGCTGATGACGCCTGATTAAGAGATTATTAACCAATAACTGATCAGGATTATTATGCCAAAGAAACAACGATCGCCGCTTAAAAAAACAATTTTTCACACCCTTTTATTTTTCAGAAAGTATCCTGCCCTGCCGTATATTTCAAAATGGCTTTGCATCAGTATGATTATTGGAGCATTGGTAGGAACAGCTTCTGCAGGGTTTTTAGTGTCCCTTGAATGGGCTACAAACTTCAGGGAAAGTCATATCTGGCTGATTGCCCTCCTTCCAGTTGCCGGTTTTCTCATCGGCCTACTCTATTATTACTGTGGGAAAGATGTAGAAGCAGGCAATAATTTACTGATTGATACGATTCACGATCCGAAAGGGATTATTCCTTTCAAAATGGCTCCTTTTATATATCTGGGCACTATTGTTACTCATATTTTCGGAGGCTCTGCCGGCCGGGAGGGAACCGCCCTACAGATGGCTGGAGCTATGGCAGACCAGCTCAGTAAACCTTTTAAACTTGACAAGAGTGAACGAAAAATCCTTCTCATTGCTGCAATTGCAGCAGGTTTCGGTTCTGTTTTCGGGACTCCTTTGGCTGGTGCAGTTTTCGGACTTGAAGTTTTCCTGATCGGAAGAATACGCTATAACGCTATTTTTCCGGCTTTTGCCTCAGCAATTCTTGCAGATCTGGTTACCAATCTCTGGAATGTGAAGCATATCCATTACTCTATAGATCTTATTCCGAAGCTGGAATTTCTACCTATTCTGTACAGTATTATTGCGGGCATTGCTTTCGGAATCTGCTCTGCAGGCTTTAGCAGAATCATTCATTGGACGGGTTCAGTTTTTAAATCTAAGATCACGTTTCCGCCATTCCGGCCTGTAGTTGGGGGAATTATTATTGCTCTGGCTGTTTTTGCGATGGGTACCACAAGATATATCGGATTGGGTATCCCTGTGATTCAGGAAGCTTTTGGGAAACAGCTTCCATTATATGATTTTGCTTTAAAAATGATCTTTACCATTGTTACCCTTTCGGCGGGATTTAAGGGTGGCGAGGTAACTCCTTTATTTTTTATTGGAGCGACTCTCGGAAGTGCTCTCTCCCTGTTTATTCCATTACCGTTTGCTCTTCTGGCCGGAATGGGTTTTGTCGCTGTGTTTGCCGGAGCTACCAATACTCCACTGGCCTGTATGCTGATGGGAATTGAGTTATTCGGGGCAGAAAGCGGTGTTTATATTGCTATTGCCTGCGTGGTTTCTTATCTGTTTTCCGGACACCACAGTATTTATACGAAACAAAAGATCGGGGAAGCGAAGAACAGGAGGTATGAAAATGAGCGGAACAGGTCTATTTCTGATTTATAACGGGGTTGTAGTTCGGGTTACGGGTTGGGCAATGAAGTATGATGCAGGGTATAGATTTCAATATAAGAGATATATACAATACTTTTTATTTTTTACTAACTCTAAAACTCTATCCCGTAACGAAAAACCAGAAACTCCGAACTCGAAACTCGTAACCGGAACTCCGCATAATTTCACTAAGTTTGTTCTATAAGTTCACAATAAAAATGTTTGACTACAGATTGAAAGTTTTTCACACCGCTGCATCAAGACTGAGTTTCACCAAAGCTTCTGAGGAACTTCATATTTCACAGCCGGCAGTGACTAAGCATATCAAAGAAATTGAAAGTCAGCTGGGTACCAAACTGTTTGACAGGAAAGGAACTTCGGTACAGCTTACCCAAAGTGGAAAAATTTTATATGAATATGCTGAGAAGATCCGGAATATTTACCGTGATCTGGAATTCGAAATCAGCCAGATCAATGAGCAGCATAAGGGAAAACTGATCATTGGAGCCAGCACCAGCGTCGCACAGTATGTTTTGCCTGAAATACTGGCCAAATTCAACTCTTATTACAAGGATATTAAAATTGAACTGATCGCTCATAATACTGAAATTATTTCCGAACTTCTAAAGGAAGGAAAGATCGATCTTGGAATTATCGAAGGGGAATCCCAGTCATCCTTTTTTGATTATAAAATTTTCAAAGCCGATGAAATTGTCCTTACAGCAAAGACAGACCATCCATTGGCTCATAAAACTTTAAGTTTAAAAGACCTGTATGATCTGAATCTGATCTTCCGGGAACAGGGCTCCGGCACTCAGGAATTTATCCGGAACCGTTTAAAGGAAAAAGGAATCAATATCGAAGAGCTGAATACCGTCATACAGCTGGGAAGCAGCGAGAGCATCAAGAATTACCTTTTACATTCAGACTGTATGGCATTCCTCTCTATCAGCACCATTTTGAATGAATTAAAAAATAATAGCCTGACTATTGTTGATATTAAAAACTTCAGCATTGAGAGAAATTTTCACTTTATCCTTCCGAAAGGTGATCAGTCTGAAATGATTAAGCTTTTTCTGAGGTTTGTGAAGAGTTAGAGGTTTGTTTAATGTCAATTGTGAATTTTGCTTTGCAAGTGAATGGTGAATTCAGAATCAAGAATCAAGAACCAAGAACCAAGATGCTAGACATCAGATATCAGACGATAAACCATTGTCTTAATGACTATAAACAAGCAGCCAGTAATTGACTGACTGTACTCTTCTCACGCATTTACTCTCAAACTCTCCCACCTTGAAGGCTACATTTCGAAACTAATTCACCTACTCTCAAACCCTATTACTATCAAACTCTTTCACCCCTAACCCATAACTCAAAGTTATCCATCATAATAAAATACAATTTACTTTGTAATACTATATTTCGGAATTTTGAAGTCTGATTTCAAAACTTATTTTATGAAAGACTTCTTCCAAAATGAAAAAATACGAAAAACTATTTTTATTCTGCTTGCTGTTATATGCCTTACTCCAATAATATCTTCACCCATAGCGCTGGCTTTAGGCTTTGGTGTTGCTGTTTTCATAGGAAATCCCTTTGAGAAGCATCTGCACCCATACATTCATCTCCTTCTTCAGATCTCTATTGTAGGATTGGGTTTTGGACTCAAGCTGGATGAAGCACTCCAGGCAGGAAAAACAGGGTTCTTCTTAACGATTGCGAGCATTCTGACGGTGATGATTCTGGGATATGTTTTAGGAAAAGTATTCAAACTTGAGAAAAAACTTTCCTACCTGATCTCTGCAGGAACAGCAATTTGCGGTGGAAGTGCCATTGCAGCTGTCTCTCCTATTATAAAACCCAGCACAAAAGAAATTTCTTTGGGACTTGCGATTATTTTTACATTGAATTCCGTGGCCTTATTTATTTATCCTGCAATCGGACATATGCTGCAGCTTTCGCAGGAACAGTTCGGGCTCTGGTGTGCGGTGGGAATTCATGACACCAGTTCTGTGGTAGGTGCAGCCGGAAAGTATGGCAATGAGGCTTTAAAGATCGCGACAACCGTAAAGCTGGCGCGTGCTTTATGGATTATCCCGGTATCAGTGGTTACAATGTTTATTTTTAAAAATAAAGCATCAAAAATAAAAATACCGTGGTTTATAGGCTGGTTCATCCTTGCTATATTATTGAATACCTATTTTCCGGTCTTTGATCTTTTAAGTGGTTCTGTAACTGCTGTGGCAAAATCCGGACTGAATCTTACTTTATTTTTTATTGGGTCCACCCTTTCAATCCGTACTTTAAAAACAATAGGAATGAAGCCGTTGGCTGCAGCTGTTATTTTATGGATTGTTATAAGTGTGGGGAGCTTGCTTTATATTATCAGCTGATTTTTTTAATTCTCTTTTGGATTATTATTTTTAACCATGGATTGCTCATATTTTCACAGATGTTTATGAGTATCAAGCGTGAAAAACTTTAAATATCTTAACTGACAAAAACTTTTGTCGCTTTTCCGTTTTGAAACAAATGCATAAGAGTTCAGGGCAGAACTTTCACTAAAGCTAATTGTTTCTGAATCCTATTCACCTATTTTTGAAAATAACAAAAACCTTTTGGAAGATCCAAAAGGCTTTTGCTTATTAAATGTGGAAATGTTTATTTCTTACTGAAATAAGTTTTAAACCGGCTTAATCAAGACAGTTATAAACCTGCGGGCATCCTATGTACTGTACACAGTACCAAGGTCCAGTTACAGAACCTGAGCAGCTGCATCCGCAAAGTGATAAATCAGGGTTTCCACTGATTCCTCCAATAATGTTCTTTAGATCTGCTTTTCTTAATTTCTTAGCATTTTTCATAATGTTGAATGATTTGATTGGGATTAAACAATATAGTTTAGTTACCTTCCAAAGTTAAACAAATATTAATTATTCGCAACATAATTTAATTAAAATTTTAATAATACACTGATTTCATTACTTTTATTACGTTATAATCGGAATAATATGGGTTGCTATTTATTTAAACAATTTTATTATTAGGTTCACTAACCCATCATAAAACCGTTCACAAGGAAGACAACAGAACTTTGTTTTGGAAGTGTTAATAAATAAAACCTTTCAATTGCTCGAAAGGTTTTACTGAAATGTTTTTATTAACAGGTGATTACCTGCAGACACTTTTTATACTTTACACAATAAGACGGACCTGTCACTGCGCCAGTACAGCTACAGCCACATTGTGAGAGATCCGGAGTGATTACTCCACTAACGCCGCCTATAATGTTTTTAAGGTCATCTTTTCTTAACTTTTTTGCTTTTTTAAAAATTTCCTGTGACATGATGTTTTGATTTTAATTAAACAATAGAATTAATTTCCTTTACTTTCAAAAGTAAACAATTAATGATTATTTGAAGCATAATAAAATGTTAATTTATTCATTTTCTTGCACTTAAAAAGCATCAATCCCTGTCAGGCAGCTTTATTATTCGGTAAATTCCAGGTCTTTATCATGCGTTTCCGAAATGGTGAGCGAGGAATAAAAAGCCAGCCCGAATACAACAATTCCTACAATTGCCGCACTTATAATGACAGTGAAATTATTTTTCAAAAGATCAAATGCCAGGATCATCACAGGCACCAGACCCCTTACCATATTGGGAACAGTAGTGGTTGCCGTATTTCTGATATTGGTCCCGAACTGCTCTGCGGCAAGGGTCACAAACATAGCCCAATATCCCGTACCCAGCCCCAGCCAGACACAGAACATATAATATTTTGCTTCTGTATTGGTATTTCCGAACAACATAATCGCCACGCCTACTATGGTAAACAGCAGCATATAAAAAATAGCCATTTTCCGGGATTTCAATGCGTGGGAAATAAAACCGCTCATCAGGTCACCGACAGAAATACCTACATAAGCCCACATAATAGCTTTTCCGGGGTTCAGGTCTTTTATTCCTAATTCAGGGGCAAACTGATTGGCTAATACAGCCAGGATGCCTATACAATACCAGGTAGGCAATCCGACTGCAATACATTTGAGATATCTTGTCAGACGTTCTTTGTTGGTGAAAAAAGAAAGAAAATTTCCTTTGGAAACACTTTCATGTTCTATATTTTTATAAATACCTGACTCTGATACGCTTACCCTTAAAATCAACAACATGATTCCCATAATTCCTCCGATAATGTATGAAATATTCCATCCTCCGGCCAGCTCTACAGTAAGCTGGGCTACAACTGCTCCCATCAATCCGAAGCCGGCTACTACTGAGGTTCCGATGGCCCGCAAACTCTTCGGCAGACTTTCAGAAACCAAGGTAATTCCTGCTCCAAGCTCCCCGGCCAGTCCTATTCCCGCAATAAACCTTAAACCAGCATATTGATACACCAGATGCTCTTTGGGAAAATAGGGTAAAAAACCACAGGCAATATTGGCAAGTGAATATACTAAGATGGATCCGAAAAGTACGGACAGCCTTCCTTTTTTATCGCCAAAAATGCCCCAGAAAACCCCGCCGATAAGAAGGCCTACCATCTGGCAGTTCAGTATAAAGGTTCCGTCGGCATCAGGGTTGAGGCCTAAGGCTTTTAAACTCGGAATTCTTACAATACCAAATAAAAGCAGGTCGTAGATATCTACAAAATAGCCCAGGGCTGAAATGATTACGGGAATTGAAAAGATGTACTTCAGCTTTGAAGACAGAGACAGTTCTTGCATTTTTAAGTTTTGATAAAAATAAAAAACCTTTCAATCTCTTGAAAGGTTTTTATTAAATATCTTGATCGTGTTATCTTGCAATATTCACGGCTCTTGTTTCTCTGATTACCGTTACTTTTACCTGTCCCGGATAGGTCAGTTCATTTTGGATTTTTTCAGAAATGTCGTAAGACAGCTGGTTGGCTGTTTCATCACTTACTTTTCCGCTTTCTACCATTACTCTCAGTTCTCTACCGGCCTGGATCGCATATGCACTGGAAACTCCATCGAAGCTTAATGCAGCAGATTCAAGATCTTTCAGTCTCTGGATGTAAGATTCAAGAACCTGTCTTCTTGCTCCCGGTCTTGCTCCTGAGATAGCATCGGCAACCTGGATGATCGGTGATAACAGTGATTTCATTTCAATTTCGTCGTGGTGAGCTCCGATTGCGTTAACAACTTCTGCATTTTCACCATATTTTTCAGCCCACTGCATACCTAATAAAGCGTGAGGAAGTTCAGACTCCTGCTCAGGCACTTTACCGATATCATGTAAAAGACCTGCTCTTTTGGCTAATTTTACGTTTAATCCTAATTCCGCAGCCATTGTTGCAGCAATGTTTGCCACTTCTCTTGAGTGCTGTAACAGGTTTTGTCCGTAAGAAGAACGGTACTTCATTCTACCTACGATTTTGATCAGTTCAGGATGCAATCCGTGGATTCCAAGATCAATGATCGTTCTTTTTCCTACTTCAATAATTTCTTCTTCGATCTGCTTTCTTGTCTTTTCTACTACTTCCTCGATTCTTGCCGGGTGAATTCTTCCATCTGTTACCAATCTGTGAAGGGACAGTCTTGCAATTTCTCTTCTCACCGGGTCAAAGCATGAAAGAAGAATAGCTTCCGGAGTATCATCAACAATAATTTCAACCCCTGTCACAGCTTCTAAAGCACGGATATTTCTACCTTCTCTACCAATGATTCTTCCTTTTACCTCATCTGATTCAATATTGAAAACCGATACTGAATTTTCGATTGCCTGCTCGGTTCCGATTCTCTGGATGGTCTGGATAATGATCTTTCTTGCTTCGTTCTTAGCATTCAGCTGTGCTTCTTCCATAATGCCCTGAACGTGTGCCTGAGCTCTTGTTTTAGCTTCTGCTTTCATGGTTTCTACCAATTCTGCTTTAGCTTCTTCTGCGGTATAATTGGCAATTTTTTCCAGGATCTCCACTTTCTTAGTGGTAGCCACATCCAGTTCCTGCTGTTTTCTTTCTAAGATCTCGTTTTTCTTAGCGTAATCTGCAATCTGCTTGTCCAGGTCCTTTTCAAGTTTTCCGGTCTTGCTAAGCTCATCATTCAGCTTGTGCTCCTTGTCTTTAATTCTTTTTTCAATCTCCTGCATTTTTTTCTCACGGGACTGGATGTCCGCATCGTGCTGGGATTTCAGTTCCAAAAATTTTTCTTTGGCCTGTAGATTCTTTTCTTTCTTTATGGATTCAGCTTGAACATTTGCTTTTTCTATAAGGTTTTCGGCATTTTTCTTTGCATCATCTACAATAAATTTTGCTTTGGTATTCAGTGAGCTTTTAGAGAAAAGGATCCCTATCACTGCTCCTACAACTAAGCAAATAACGCCGACTATAATGGCTGTTGTCATAATATATATTGAGTTTTAATTGTCTTACACATATCTAAATAAAAAACCTACAACAATTCAGGGATTGAGAGTAAACTCCTAATCAACACGATTTGAACTGATTTCCTCTGTCTGTAATCCGGGAGACCCGGCACGCCATTCAGCGGACATTTGCTCGGTAATTGTTTAGCGTTGAGTTTACCTTAAATGTGTTAGAATTATTGTAGGCAGTTTGCTGGGAAAAAATCTATTTCCCAATTTCATTCAACGACTGATTAATCTGCACTAATCTTTCGTTGGTAGAATTTATATTTTTTTCGTAGTTAAGAGAAACTACTTCAGCATTGGTTCCCAGTTTCAGGGCACACATAGCCAAAGCATCTTGCTTGTCTCTTACATCGAAGTTCTGTTCAAAATCTTTAATCATATTTTCAATCTGCTTTCCTACTTTACGCAGAGTTTCTTCCTCTGCGGCCGGTACGTTCAGCGGATATACCCTTCCTGCAATGTTGATGGTTATTCTTCTTACATCCATTATAATCCACTGTTTTGAAGCTGTGCAATACAGAAATCAATTTCTTTTACCAATCTGTTGATATGGTTTTTCATTAATCTGTTGTGTTCAGGATTCCCTGATATTGCTGAATACAATTTTATATTTTTTTGCTCTTCTGCTAATACCTGATTTTTTCTTCTTTCCTCATCATATTTCGTCTTCAGCTCTTCATGCTCAACAGTTAATTCAGATAGTCTTTCAGTAAGATTTTTATAGTTCTTTTGTAAAAGCAAAATCTTTTTCTCTAATTCTGAAAAATTATTTTCTAAATCTTGAAGCATTTCAGGTTTTCTATTCTAACTAATAGCAAAAGTAAAAAAATAATGACAGTAACAAAAATAAAAGTCTCTATATTTTGATTAGACACAAAAAAAAGGAGATGCACAAGCACCTCCTTTTATATTTTACTGTATTATTTTCTATTCGAATTTCAGAACAAACATTACAGCTCTTGTCTGAAGCGTAGACATTGCTGTTGCCCAGTATGGAGGTGTCGTTGCATTATCTGCCACTTTCTCGTTGTTCATGAAGAATGTTCCTCTGATAGCCGGAGTAAGTTTAAATTTATTGAAATAAAACTGGATACCCATTTCTGCAGACCATGCAAAGTTATGCGTTGTAGATCTGAAAACCTGCTGCATGTTGTCATCTTCAGAATCTGAATTGGACTGAAGGTTTACCACATAGTTCACCCCTGCTGCAATATAAGGTCTTGAATTATACCATCTGTTGCCGTGAAGTTCCAATAGTACAGGAACGTCTACCAGTGTGGATTTAATCTCTCTTACTCTGTCTTTTTCAGTTAAAGGAATTGGAGTGAAAGGAGGATTCGTCAATGTTCCGGCAGCGTACTGGTCATTGGACTGGGTATTGAAAATCAACTGCCTTTGAGCAAATTGCAAGCCTGGTTCCAATCTTAAATCCAGATAGTCATTCAGTCTCCATTTGGCGATCAAACCGGCCCCGAAGCTGTAGCTTTCTTTAGATTTAACAAGATTCTGATTACCTTCCGAACCATATCTTGGATGTAGGACGATCCGGTAGTCCAGCCTGTTGCCGTTCAAATAAAAACCCCAACTGAATTTCTGCTCGTCAAAGTCTTCCAACTTATCCATTCTGTTTCGGGTTCTGAATTGTGCATCTGCAAAAACTGCAATATTGACTGAGGCTAAAACCAGTGCTCTTAATAGAAATTTATTCATAGGTTACTTTGTTGCTTTATAAATTGTGGCTATACCTAAACTTAGCTTTTTATATTCTACTTTCTTAAATCCTGTATCTAAAAGAATTTGCTTCATCTTTTCCCCGAAAGGAAAAGCATTTACAGAATCCGGAAGGTATGTATACGCCCTATTATCTTTGGAAACCAGTCTGCCGATGGCAGGTAATATATTTTTGAAATAAAACATATAAAATGGACCTAAGAACCCCTCAACCTTTGAAAACTCCAGTATATAAACACTCTTGTTATCTTTAACTACTCTTCTTAATTCTGCCAAACCTTTGGTAAGGTTTTCAAAATTCCTCACTCCAAATGCAACGGAAACAGCATCGAATCTATTGTCCTCGAAAGGTAAATTTTCTGCATCCCCCTTTTGCATGGAAATTTTGCCGTCTAATTTAAGTTTTTTTATTTTAATAACGCCAACATTCAGCATTTGTTGTGATAAATCCAAACCAATTACTTTTGCACCGGTTCCTTTTTCAATCGTGATTGCTAAATCTCCCGTTCCTGTAGCCACATCCAGCACTTCCTGCGGGTTGTCTTTTTTCATCATTTTCACCAGTGTATTTCTCCATAAAACATCAATTTTCATAGATAAAACATGATTCAGAAGATCATACTTCGGTGCAATATTGTCGAACATATCCTCTACCTGGCTTTTTTTGGTAGCCTCGGAATTATAGGGAGTAACTTTGGTAATATCTTTTGTCAAAACTTTAAAACTTGTAATATTCTTTGTAATAATTTAGGAAATCCTGCTTTCTGAAGATCTTTGATCTCGATTCCACTTTCTGGATGTTTTTGATCACCTTATCGTAATCTTCATCTACATTATAATAAAAATCTTCGGTGTAAAGCTTATTGAAGTGCCTTGCTCCTCCGAGATATTCTTTTCCGTCTATCGTGATCTTGTCAAGGGCCAAAAGTAGTGAATCTTTTTTAAGATTGTACCCATAATATTGATCATTAATATAATAATCCTGATGGGCGATATTGATCAGTCCACGAATCTTATTTACTTCAAATGCAGAATCATACAGCATTTTCTTATTCTGATCGAAAACTTTGATAGAATTTTTCCCTTTTTTTACGTCAACATGAACATACTGGCCCGCAGAAATAACTCCTTCAGAACCATTATTGATCTTAAAATAATACGTATTGGGAGTAGGGTTGTCTACTACAAAATAATTTTTCTTGGCTAAAAAAAAGAAGTAAACCCCAAAGGCAACGATAAATACCACAGCTGCAATAAGTAAGCCTTTTAAGGACGAGTTGTTTTTCATACGATTGTAAAGTACAATTTTTGCAAATTTAATAATATTTTTAATTCTCTGTTATTAATATTAATTATTAACTTTGCATCTTTAAAAAATCATATAAACGAATGCCGAATACGATCATTATTGGTTCCGGATCCTATATTCCTAACAGAGTTATTGGTAGAGATTATTTCATGGATTCTGAGTTCTACACTGAAGACGGAGTTAAGATTGAAAAACCTGCTGAAGAAACCATCGCAAAGTTTGTAGAAATCACAGAAATAGAAAACAGAAGATTTATTGAAGACGATCTTTCCAACTCACTGATCGGCTCTGAAGCTGCCAAAGCTGCCCTTGAAGATGCCAAAGTAGATGGAGAAGAACTGGATTACATCATTTACGCAAGCAACTTTGGAGAAGTTACTGTAGACGGATATGTGAATTTTATGCCTAATATGGCAGCAAGAGTAAAAAATAAGTTAGGCATTAAAAATAGAAAATGTATTACTTATGATATGATCTTCGGATGTCCGGGATGGGTGGAAGCCATGATCCTTGCAGACAACCTTATCAAAGCAAAGGCAGCCAAAACCATTCTTGTAGTAGGTGCAGAAACGCTGAGCCGTGTTACTGATCCGCATGACAGAAACAGGATGATCTTTGCTGACGGAGCGGGTGCCGTAGTAGTACAGGCTACAGATCAGGAAAACGTAGGGATAATTTCTCACAACACGATCTGCGACAATGGTCCGGAATTGTGTTACCTTGAAAATGCACCTTCCATCAACCAGAATGTAGACCAAAGACGCCTTTATGTAAGAATGCAGGGAAGAAAAATTTATGAGTACGCTCTTAAAAATGTTCCTTCCGCTATAAAAGAAACAATCGGAGATGCCGGGCTTTCCATCGAAGATATTGATAAGATCCTGATCCACCAGGCGAATGCAAAAATGGATTATGCTATGATTGAAAGACTTCACAAGCTGTACGACGTGAAGGATTACGACCATTCGATCTCTCCTATGACGATTCAGAACCTTGGAAATACGTCTGTAGCAACCATTCCTACGATGTATGATTTAATAATTAAAGGAAAAATGGAGGGTCAAACGTTTAAAGAAAAAGGTAACATTGTGATGACTTCGGTAGGTGCCGGAATGAATATCAATGCTATCGTTTACAGATTTCCTTAAATATTTTAATTAACAAAAAAATATAAAGCACAGGGAAACGTATTCTTTGTGCTTTTTTAAATTTATCATGCAGAGAAATTTTTTGATCATTGCCGTTATCTTCCTGGCCCTTGAAATCTATATCTATCAGGCTATAAGAACATTAACTGATAATTTCTGGATCAGGCTCGGGTACGTTGTGATATCTTTAGCTGTTTATGGGATTTTCGCTTATGAAATTATTCATTTCCAAAAATCAGACAGAAGCTCAATAAGAATGCAGATCACAATTTCGCTATTCCTGATCTTTATACTGCCTAAAATTTTTGTGGTTCTGTTTTTATTCATTGATGATATTTTCAGAACAGGAGGATACCTGATAGGATTAACACAACCGAAAGAGAATTTTTTCCCTGAAAGAAGAAAGTTCCTGAGTATTGTAGGATTAGGCCTTGGAGGGGTACTTTCTGCCCTTTTCATTGACGGAATTACATTCGGGAAATACAGGCATACGGTAAGAAAGATAAAAGTAAAAATACCCGGTCTTTCTAAAAGCTTCGAAGGTTATAAAGTAATACAGATCTCTGACGTTCACAGTGGCAGCTTCTCCGATCCGGACAAATTACAGCATGCCATTGACCTAATTAATGAGCAAAATCCTGATCTTGTCCTGTTTACAGGAGATATGGTTAACAATGTTGCGGAAGAATTCAAACCTTTTATCCCGTTATTCTCTAAGATCAAAGCAAAAGACGGAAAATTTGCAGTGCTGGGAAACCATGATTATGGTGACTATGTAACATGGACCTCAACTGATGCCAAGAAGAAAAACCTGGACACGCTTATTGAGTATGAAAGGCAAGCCGGTTTTGATATGCTGAGAAATGAAAACAGGGTAATCGACAGAAATGGAGAGAAGCTATATATCCTCGGTGTTGAAAACTGGGGACTGAAGCCATTCCCTCAATTCGGAAAAATTGACGATGCTTTAAAAAACGTACCGGAATCCGCCCCGAAAATTTTAATGAGCCATGACCCTACCCATTTCGATTATGTTGTGAAAAAACACTCGGGGAACATCCACCTGACACTTTCAGGACACACTCACGGGATGCAGTTTGGTTTAGATCTTAAAAATATTAAATGGTCGCCGGTACAGTACCGTTACCCAAAATGGGCAGACCTGTATGAAAGTGAGGGCAAGATGCTGTATGTAAACAGAGGTTTTGGAGTACTGGGCTATCCCGGGAGAGTTGGGGTTTTACCGGAAATTACACTTTTTGAATTATCTTAATTAGTCTCTCGCAGATTGAGCAGATTACGCAGATGTTTATGGATATTATGATCTTATAATCACAAATAAACTTAATAATATCTCTTTATATCTAAATAAAAGCATCGGTGTAGCACAAACATCTGCGTAATCTGCTCAATCTGCGAGAGTATAAAAATTGTGAAAACCAGAAAACTTAAAAGAAAAGCCTAAAAAATATAATCCTTCATACGGGAAGTAGCCAGTTCCTTCTCGTTGATCCAGGTAAGGAGGGCATCCAGTTTGTCCTCCATTTTTTTGCCTGAAAACAGGCTTCTGTAAAACGGAATATCAAATCTGTATTTTTTAAAATCGGTAAACTGCCAGGAATTGAGATAGATCAGTACAAAATCATCATTTTTGAGGGTTTCAAAAACCATATTCTGATAATACTTCATCGGCAGAATCTGGAATACAAAGTCATTATAGGGCAGCTGGCTGTATGGCGAGATACTTTCAGGGACAATGCTCAGTCCGTCTTCTTCATTAATTTCCGTATCTCTTTTCAGCCTTTTGAACGGAAAAAGGATATCCGCATTATCGATATTGGAAACATAATTAAACTCCAATAATTTCAGTTCCTGCAGAGGAAGCTTAAAATCTTTCTGTCTGATTCCTCTAACCTGTTTTTCCAGAAGTTCCTGCATATTCTTTTTAACATTCTCAATTTCCTGAAGATTGGAATTCAAATTATAAAAAGCAATTTCATGCCCTTTGGATGAAATTGCTTTTATTAAATTCTGCAGTTTTTCTGCAATAGAAATTTCTACAAAAAAGCTTGCTTTAATATCATGAATATCTAAAATCCTAAGAATAGCTTTTGTATTATCTTCTGCTATTTTCAGCCTTTCCACATCAGAAATTTCTGAACTGTTTTTTGCCTCAGCTTCAATATTCAGGATGTTAAAAGTCAATAAAATCATTTAAATTAAATTTTATATAGAAATTATAATATATTAAAAATCAGATGTTAAATTAAGTTTTATTTAAATATAAACTTTAAGTCATTAATTTTTGTTCAATTTCACTTTAAGATTCTTAATCATGTCCTTCGTCATTTCAGAAATTCCGAAATCGTAAGTGAGTCCCCAGTCTTTTTTCGCTACTGAATCATCAATGGAAGCTGGCCACGAATCTGCAATGGCCTGTCTGAAATCCGGTTGATAATCGATAGAAAAATCAGGGATTTCTTTCTTGATTTCTTCTGCCAGTTCTTTTGGCGTAAATGACATTCCTCCTAAATTATAAGAAGAACGAACAGTAAGACTTTCCTTCGGAACTTCCATTAATTTCAGTGTTGCGTTGATCGCATCATCCATATACAGCATAGGCATTCCTGTATCTTCAGAAATGAAACTTGTATATTTTCCGTTTTCTATAGCTTCGTAAAAGATCTCAACAGCATAGTCTGTTGTACCACCACCTGCCGGAGTTTTCCATGAAATAAGTCCCGGATATCTTATACTTCTTACATCTACTCCATATTTGTCGAAATAATACTCACACCACTTCTCTCCGGCCATTTTGGAGATCCCATAAACTGTTGTAGGATTCAAAACCACATCCTGCCCTACGTTCTGTTTTGGAATTCCTTTCCCGAATACCGCAATTGAGCTTGGCCAGAAGATCTTTTTAAGCAGCCCTTCCTTTGCCATTTCACAAAATTGAAGCAGAGGTTCAAGATTTAGTTTCCACGCAAAAATTGGCTGCTTTTCTGAAGTCCCTGACAAAAGCGATGCTAAATGATACACTGTTGTGATCTCATAGTCTTTAATGACCTGTCTTACCAGCTGTGTATTGGTAACATCCATTCTTTCATAATGTCCGGCAGCAGTAATTCCCTGTTGCCATCTGTCCAGCCCTGATGCCACTACATTATCAGCCCCGTGAATTTCAACAAGCCTGTTCGTCAGTTCGGTGCCGATCTGTCCCAGAGCACCCGTAATTAAGATTCTTTCCGTATAGGATTCCATTTTACATATTTTTTAGAATTGTACAAAAGTAAAAAAATCATATCAACCAAAATAAAAAAGGTATGCATAAACATACCTTTTGCATAATGAGCAAAAAGAAATTTCTAAAAGCTCAGATTAACCCTTGCAAAAAGAAATCTTCCATTCATCCCGAACTGTGATGTGTTTCTGGAGTAAATGAACTGATTCTGATTGGTAAGGTCTATGGGAGCGGCATTAACGTAAGTCAAATTACCGGAACTATCCAGAGCAGGCACTTTCACCGCAGTGGGCCCGTAATTTTTATCCGGATAAATATCAAATAAGTTATTAGCGCCAATGGTCAGCCTGAAACTGTTGCTGAATCTATACCCTACGGATAAATCCGTAATTACCTTACCACCCCAAACAGGATGTTCTGTAGCAACAGCCTGCCCGTTGATGATTTCTCCACTTACAATACCATCTCCATTAGCATCCATCGTATTAGGGTCCGTAACCTCTCCGAAATACACATTTCTCAAAAGCACATTAAATCTACTGATTTCCAATGCATTATTAAGAGAAGCTTTAAATCTCGGCACAGCTTCTTCAAGGTAAATTCTGCTGGACTCCGAGTAATAACGGTTGACCTGGCCTGCTTTAATCAAAGCATCGGAACCATGAATATCTCCTACCCTGTTGGTTTTGGATACTGTCACTGCCAGATCAGAATTTAAAGAAAATTTCTCGGAAAATCTCCCTCTGTGAGAAATCACCCCTTCTACTCCTTTAGTCTGGGTATCAATGGCATTAGCGAAAAATGTAGCGGCATTGGCATTAGCTTTATCAAAAAGATCCTGCAGATCTTTTTCAGGACTTCCTTCAGGGTAGGTTCCGGCTGGTCTTAAGAACTGATCGGTAAGGACCACCCTGTTTTTGATCTTAATATAATAACCGTCAACAGTAAAAGTAAGGTTAGCCTGTGGAATTTTCGCCGTAAAACCAACGGAATAACTTGTTGACTCTTCCTGTTTCAACTGTGGAATATCCAGAAGTCTCGCAACTTTTGAGTCATTTGAAAATGTACCCACCTCAAATGCTGTACCTCCTACAAACTGAGTGGCCGTGGCATTGAAATAAATCTGCTGTAAAGATGGAGCTCTGAAGCCTGTAGAATGAGCTGCTCTTACATTAATCTGATCGGTCAGTTTATACCGTGTTGCTATTTTATAATTAAACGTAGATCCAAAATCTGAATAGTTTTCATAACGTAAAGCTGCACTCAAAAGCCATTTATCCGTAACATCCAGTTCGGTATCCACATAAGCCGCTACAGACTGTCTTCCTTTATTTAAAGCATTTTCAGGCCTGAAACCGGGAAATACCTGTGATCCGCCCGGTCTGGTAGCTCCTAAAAAATCAGTTGGTTTCAAAGAAGCAACAGTTGATAGAGTCTGGATTTGTCCATTAATATCATAAAGCGCCCATGAAGCCTCTTCTCCATTTTTTATTTTATACCGTTCAAATCTGGCTTCTCCTCCGAAGGCTATATTAAAACCTTTCAGCCAGTCAATCTTTGTGTCGAAATCAGCATTGATCGTATTTTGCATAAAGCTCAATCCTCCGGCATCAAATTCTGTTTTGCTAGGATAAGACATGGATGCATTGGCAGTGTTTTTAATGGTATAATCAAAAGTATTCTGTCCAAAGGTATTACTGATATCATAGTTGACATTTCCTAGTTTTCCTTTAAATCCGCCCGCAAAAGAAAGATCAATCACATCTGAGGCTATTTCAGGTAAAAAGCCATTAGGATATATTGAAGTGGAAGTTCTGTTTTGGTTGGGTCTTCTGAAAAAGCCTGCTGCATTACCATCTCTGTAAGAAATTCCCCCAAAAGCGTATCCTTTCACAGATGATGAAAGATCAAATTCAGAGTTCATAAAAAACTGGCCGGATGTCAGTTTCGACTGCCCTACCCGCATATTAAAATCATCCCTTGTTAATTTCCTGTAAGCGAGTTCATTTTCAGTTACATTAACCTTCAACAGGTTCTGCAATTGCGTAATAGTGTTCGCAGACTGAATATCTGCCTGCTGCTGTGCCGTAAAATAACCGACCTGCGGGGCATACTGATGAATATAATTTATGATTTGCTGGGTATTCGGAGTATTGGCAATGTTTCCAAACAGGGAAGAGATATTAACCCCTTGCTCCAATGCTCTTTGCTCGATTGCATTATAGGCATTAAAAATATCTCCGCTTGCCGCCATAGCTCTTCTGGTATCATCTCTGCTCAATAAACTGGCCGTGAAATTGACAAATCCATTCGTCCCGATTTTAGTGCCGTAATTAAGATCGACCTGATATTTTCCACCGTCCCATCCTCCATGATGGTCATTAGATCCTTTTGAATTAAAAGCTCCCGCTGTAATGGCGGCTGTAAAAGCATTGGTGTTTTTCTTCATGATGACATTAATGACCCCTGCAATAGCATCAGATCCGTATTGTGCAGAAGCTCCGTCTCTCAGCACTTCCAGCCTCTCAATAGCAAATGCAGGAATAGCATTAAGATCGGTGCCTACAGAACCTCTTCCCGGCGAGCCGTTGATATTCACCAAAGAAGAGGTATGCCTCCTTTTTCCGTTGAGCAGAACCAATACCTGATCCGGACCCAGTCCTCTTAACTGGGCAGGATCCACATGATCCGTTCCATCTGCTACCGTTGTAGAATTAGATGTAAAAGAAGGGGCTGCGTAATTCAAAATCTGATTAAGATCTGTCTGAGGACTTAAAACTGACTGAGAACCAATATTAATAACATCTACCGGAACGGGAGTGTCGGTAGCAACCCTTGCTTTATTTCGTGAACCAATGGTGATCTTTACTTCATCCACCTGGTTGGTTTTTATTGAATCTTTAGTTTGGGCGGTAACATTGGCTGAAATAAAAAACAGTACTCCAAGCAGAGCAATTTTTTGGTAATTTTTATTCATATGGTATTTTTTTAAGTGGCAATTCGTCTTATAAAAATACATTAAAAACAACAAAATAAAGATTACTTTAAAAAATAATTATAAAAATAACAATATTTAAATAAAAATTATCAATACAATTGATTTTTTACATATAAAATATGCAATTTAACAAATAGTTTACCTATCTATTCGGATGATCTAATGATAAACACCCATTAAAGAAGGGTCGGTTTCTTTAAAATTATCTACTTTTGTCTTAAAACATAATCTTATGAAGCGAATATTTCTTGCTGCCCTATTTATGGCATTTCATTTTTCATCTGCTCAGTTTACTGATTTCAATATTATAAAGGAGGTAAAAGTAAAGAATAAAGGTGTGGTGGTTTCGGCTCATCCCCTTGCCAGCGAAGCAGGAGCTGAAATAATGAAGATGGGTGGAAATGCCTACGATGCTATTGTAGCCACACAGTATGCTCTTGCCGTAGTTTATCCTCAGGCAGGAAACATCGGTGGTGGCGGTTTTTTAGTAGGTGTTAAAAATAATGGTAAAAAATTTACCCTGGATTACAGGGAAACTGCTCCGAGAAAAGCGTCCAAGGATATGTACGTTGATAAAAACGGAAAGGCAGATACAGATCTTTCCCAATATGGACGACTGGCCGTAGGGGTACCGGGAAGTATATCCGGGTTTTTTGCGACTTTAAAATACTGCAAACTTCCTATGGACAAAATCATTCAGCCTGCCATTGATCTTGCGGAAAAAGGATTTGCCATTACAGAAATGGAAGCCAATATGCTGAATACCCATAAAGAAAGCTTTTTAAAACATAACAAATCCTCTATTGCTTTTGTAAAGGATACTCCCTGGAAGGCCGGCGACCTTTTGGTGCAGAAAGAACTGGCTGCAACATTGAGACTGATTCAGAAACTGGGAGCAAAAGGATTTTATGAAGGCAAAACTGCTGAGCTTATGGTTTCGGAAATGAAGAAAGGTAACGGAATCATCACTTTGGAGGATCTTAAAAACTATAAAACGGCAGAAAGAAAGCCTTTGGAATTTGATTATAAAGGAAATCGTGTGGTCACTATGCCTCTTCCGTCCAGTGGCGGCGTATTGCTTGCCCAGATGCTCACAATGGCCGGTTACGAAAATCTGGAAAAGTACCAGCAAAATTCAACGGAGGCTGTACAGATCATGACGGAAGCGGAAAGAAGAGCTTTTGCAGACAGGGCAGAATATATGGGTGACCCGGATTTTATTGAGGACAAAACCACGTATCTGACTTCCGATTCGTATTTAAAAAACAGATGGAAAAGTTTCAGCTTCAGTAAAGCAACACCAAGTTCAGAAGTCGGAAAAATTATCAGTCAGCCAAAAGAATCCACCCAGACTACCCATATTTCTGTTATAGATAAAGACGGAAACGCCGCTTCTGTAACGACCACACTTAACGGATATTACGGAAGCAAGGTTGTCGTTTCGGGCGCAGGCTTTTTCCTAAATAACGAAATGGACGATTTCTCTATTAAGCCGGGAGTTCCGAATATGTTTGGGGCCGTAGGCGGAGAGGCTAACTCCATACAGCCGAATAAGAGAATGCTTTCTTCCATGACTCCTACTATCCTGCTCAAAAATGGAAAGCCATATATGGTGGTAGGAACACCTGGCGGAACAACAATTCCTACTTCGGTTTATCAGTCTATTGTTAATGTGGTAGATTTTAAACTGAATGCCAATCTTTCTGTGAATGCGCCGAAATTCCATCATCAGTGGCTTCCTGAAAAAATTACGGTAGAAAATAATTTCCCTGAAAGTACAATCACAGCGCTTAAAAGCAAAAACTATGTGATTGAGAAAATAAAATACATCGGAAAAACAGAACTTATCCTGATGGATGATAACGGAAACATCCATGCTGTGGCAGATGGCCGCGGGGATGATTCTGTTGCGGTGGAATAATATAATTTGGGATGAAAGATGGAGGAATGAAGACAGAAGTCACTGACAGAGTCTCTGTCCTCCATCTTGTTTCCGGGCATTTCACAAAACCTCCAATCAGAAGGCTAAAACAGAATATAAAACTTCCAGGACTTCCATCTCTCAACGTCCTTACTTCTATCCTGTACTTTCATCATTAATTTAACTGACTTTCGTCATGTTTTAAGATAAAAATTCTTAATTTTCCGCTTTCAAAATCTAAAAAAGAATCCTTTGAAAGCCAAAAAATTCTATCAGCAGCTTTATTTTCAAGTTATTATTGCCATAGCAGCCGGTATCCTTCTCGGGAGATTCTATCCTGAGCTGGGTGAAAAAATGAAGCCACTCGGTGATGGATTTATCAAACTGGTAAAAATGATCATTGCTCCGGTGATCTTCATTACCCTTACTCTGGGAATTGCTCATATGACTGACCTCAAAAAAGTAGGACGTATTGCGGTAAAGGCAATGATTTATTTCTTTACATTTTCCACCTTAGCCCTGATCATAGGACTGATTGTAGGAAATATTTTACAGCCGGGACACGGTTTGAATATTGATCCCGCTACTCTATCAGGCGATGTTTCGCAATATCAGCAAAAAGCCCACGACACTACCCTGACCGGCTTCATCATGAATATCATTCCTGAAACACTTTTCAGTCCACTGGTAGGAGAAAATATACTTCAGGTTCTTCTGGTAGCCATTTTAATGGGTACTGCCCTGGTTCTGACTAAAGAAAAAAGCCAGAAAGTAACGGATTTCCTACAAGATCTCTCTACTCCTATTTTTAAAATTGTCAATATACTGATGAAGCTGGCCCCAATCGGCGCTTTTGGTGCAATGGCATTTACAATTGGGAAATATGGTCTTCATTCTGTCCTGAACCTTATATTTTTAGTAGGAACATTCTATATCACTTCTATTCTTTTTGTTGTCATTGTTTTGGGAGCGGTTGCATGGTATAACGGATTCAGTATTTTCAAGCTGATGTTTTACCTGAAAGAAGAACTTCTATTGGTTTTAGGAACCAGCTCTTCGGAATCAGCGCTTCCGGGAATTATGGAAAAACTGGAAAAGGCGGGCTGTTCAAGAGCGATCGTAGGACTTGTAGTCCCTACAGGCTATTCTTTTAACCTGGACGGAACCAATATTTATATGACACTGGCTTCTCTTTTTATAGCCCAGGCCCTGAATATTCACCTACCACTGGAAAAACAGCTGATGCTGCTTTTGGTAGCAATGCTGAGTTCAAAAGGCGCTGCCGGTGTTACAGGAGCAGGTTTTGTAACATTGGCAGCAACACTGGCCGTAGTACCCGAAATTCCGATAGCAGGAATGACCCTTATTTTAGGAATCGATAAATTCATGAGCGAATGCAGGGCTTTAACGAATGTAATCGGAAACTCTGTAGCCACGGTAGTTGTAGCGAATTGGGAAAAGCAACTGGATAAAACCCAGCTGCAATATTGCCTGGATCATCCGAATGAAATTGAGAAGAAGCTTGAGATTTGATTGGGAAAGAAAGGAAGATGGAAGATGGAAGATGGATGCGAGACGTTTTATCTTAATACCTATTTTCAGACTGGGTGATAACATATTGAAAGCTTTGAAATAAAACCGATTATGTTTCTAAGCCTTATAGGTTTTGAAAACCTATAAGGCTTGTGCGATATTAAGAATGATACAGAAAATATGAAAAAAATTATTCACCCTATTTCTACAATAAATCCTGAGCCTTTTACACTCTAAAAACATTAAACTTTAAACCCTTGAACCCTTGAACCCTTGAACTTTAAACCAAAATATTCAGGCTGGCTGGTAAAACTTTCACATGTATGGGTGATTTTATCTTATTAAATTCACCGTCAAGATGCCAGTTTTTGGTGGTTACTTTAAATGAAATTTCCGAAACGGGAAGATAGGTTACATACTCATCGTCTTTCAGCCTTTTGGTAAACATTCTGAAGGCAAAAAGAGCGGAATAGGTCAGCGGGAATTTTTTCACCAGGACCATATCTACCAATCCGTCACTTTTACTTGCCTTGGGTGCTATATAAGCATTGTTTCCGAACTGGCGTGTATTGGCTATATTCAGCATCAGGTATTTCCCGTTATACTGCTGATAGGCTTCATCAAAAAATTTAACCTTGATAGGCTTATAATTGAAAAATGTTTTCAGGGATACTTTGATATAGTTTTTGAATCCGCGGTTGGTTTTTTCGAATTCTTTCACCACTTTTCCGTCAAATCCGGTTCCTGAAACGTTGATAGACAGCCTGTCATTAACCGTAAAGGTATCAATCTTTCTGGATGCCCTGGTTTTAATTTTTTCTAACAGCTCATCGAGGTTTTTGCTGAATTTAGTCTCATTGGAAAAGCCGTTGCCTGATCCGGCCGGAAAAATCGCTAAAATCTTATCCGTATTGATAAGGTTTCTGGCCACGGTGGAAATGGTTCCGTCCCCTCCTATGGCTACAAAAATATCAACATGGTCAAAATTGGCCCTTATAAAATCATCTGTCGCCGCAATAGATTCGGAGATATAATATAAAGGATTGTCAACCTTTTTTTTGAGTTCGTCAAGAAACGGCTGATAATTTTTTTTGGCTGAAAAGGGATTAATGATAAAAGCTACTTTTTCCATTACCGCAAAAATAGAAAATGCTTCCAGATCCGGAAGCATTAATTTACTTTATTTTCATTCTTTCTTTGAATTCTGCATTCAGTGTTCCTTTCAGTTCTTCCCAGGACACCGGGATTACGATATCTCCAGCCGCAAAGGCGGTAATTTCATACGGACTGTAATGGAAATAGAGGTTTTTCTGATCAAAGTAGAAATTATCCGTCGCCGGAATGACTTCTACCAGGAGCATGTCTGAATTTTTCACGTCATCTCCATTGCCTCTTGCACCGTTATGAATTGTATTGATATTTTTCATCAAAATACTTTCAAGCCTGGCTTTAGGCATTGAAGTAATGTCCTTAAGCTCTAATTTTTTATTGTTTTTAAGATCGAAAACTCTTTCTGAAAACCCGTAATTATCGTGAGCCCCGCCTTCGTATGAACTCCATACATATTCGATATGCATATAATCATTATCATTGGAAACCAGATTCATATGGGTATTTGTATACCAGTTCTGTGCGTATGAAATATCTGAAAGCCAGTCTTTACTGTCACTTTTTACAGAATTGAAATATTTAATTTTCTCACTATCCAGAAAAGCCTGCAGCCCTTTTTTAGTGAAATCTTTAATCCCTTTATTTTGAAAATAGATACTGTCCAGCAGCTGTTTGTCTTTCAGCGTTGGAAAAACAAGCAGTTTGGAAGTGAAGCCTATGGTTAATGAATCTGCAATCTTTGAAGAATCGCCTACCTTCACGGAGTCCACTGTGAATTTTTCCGGCTGTGAAGTTTCTGTTTTATCAGGTGATGTTGTATTTTCTCCTTTTTTACATGCTGAAAAAGCGAGAAAGGAAGAAACTGCCAGAACGGCAATGGTGTTTTTCATAATTATATCTTTCAGGTATGTATGCAAAAACCATTCAAAAATGAATGGTTTTGCAAAATTATTTTTTATTTGATCTGATAATCGTCTGATCAAATTCTCTTCTACGATTTTTTGATCAGGCTTATTACCTGGTTTTCACTTTTTGATGCGGTTCCCCATATCTGTTTGAAGGCAGGATAATATTCTTTAGGGTAATCCGGACTTGCAATTTTTGTAGTAGAGATTACTTCAAGCTTATTCCCCTTTTGCTCAGCAATGTAGCTGTATTCAATCTCTTTATCTTCTGTAACGATCTTTTTACTTTTAGGCATGGCTTCTATGACGTAGCCTTCCGGTATTTCCAGAATTACTTTTTTCACTTTAGTAATGGAAGAGATAAAATCGATCGGATATTTTCTTTCCTCGGTCTGGTCAAATTCATTGGAATTTTTACTTAAAAAAAGCATAGGATTGATGATCATTTTCTTTCCTATCTTATCGATCAGGTTATCTGAGGAAAATTTCATTGTGCTTTCAAAATCCCCGTTTTCAAGAGTTTTGGTTTCAATTCCTGTAAAATCGATTGAGAAGTTTTCTTTGTACTGCTTTTTATATTTTTCAGCATTTTCGTCATAGCTTTCCTTGGCAAACATGGCATATGAACCGGTATCCTTGTCGGAATATGTTCCGGAAATACTGCCGTCTTCATTAATTTTTGCTTCTGTAGTAAGATAGTTGAAACTTGTGGTAGTATTTCCCATCTGCATCAGCAATGCTTTATCTTTAGCCATAAGCACACCATACTGATTCCAGTCTCTTGGAGGAAGATTATTCATTGACGACTGTTTTGAAGTGGCGTCATAGAGGTTAAGCCCGTCTTTTATCTTCACCGTTGCAATAACAAAATTCATCCCGACTATGCTGGGAGATGTCAGGTTGATCAAGCCGTTGTCTACAGTGGAAATAACAAGAGGGTCTGCTTTCAGTCCTGCTTCTCTAAGCATCATGACAAGCAGGAGGTTTATTTCTGCAGCATTTCCGGTTTTGGTTTCTATCAGTTTCTTTATTCCGTCTTCTGTATAAATTCCTCTGTCTTTGTTCCAGGTGAATGTATTTTTTACATAATTAAAAATAGCATCGGCTTTTTCAGCATCGGAACTGAGGCCAGAAATAATTGAGGATACATTTTCTTTAACCAGTTTTGTCTTTTTCAGCTCCTCCCCAAAATCTTCGTCTTTATACAGCTTTTCTTTGATTTCCTCCCAGGAAGAGGAATACATTTTCAGTTCTCTAAAATTAGTGGAATGAAGCTCTGCACTTACTTTTGTGCGGTAATTTCTGTCATTTTTGACAAATTTTTCCGTTTTGAATCCTTTCAGATTTTCATACCCGAATCTATAGGTTTTAAACGGCATCCCGTACATTGTCTTTTCTTCCACCATTCTGTACTTTGGAGTTAGTGAGCCTGTATAATTCACATTATAAGCCACATGCGAAGGGCTGTCCAGAATATATTCCGTATATAGCGAAGGTGTATCAGATTCGATCACGATCTGCGGAACTGAATATAAAAACGGAGACAAAACTTCATACTGGTATTCTATGACCGATCCGTTCTTTACATTGGGAAAAGCAAATTTGGTAATGGTTGTATATTTACTTTCCTTGCTTTTGTATTTTGAACTCTTGTCTACTTTTGTAGCGGCAGCAGCTCCGTTTTCGAGATTATATACGAAAGCTTTCATTTTATTTAGCAGCTCTTCATTGCCGCCAGCACTTTTGTGTAGCGGGATCTCAAGATTCAGCCAGTCTTCTGCCTTATCTTTATCATAGATTTTTACTCTGTAAAACACCTTTTTCCTAAGATTCCCCGTAGAGGTATCAATATCAAAGTGTACTGATTTATATAAAATCTCCGCCGGCGCATTTTCATCCAGCGTTGATTTCGCTTTGGAAAGATCAGCATTGTCAAATTTCGGAGGATCAAGAAACTCATGCTTCTGACTGTTTATCTGGATCAAGGTTCCAAAGCAGAACGCTGTTAATATTATTTTTTTCATGGTTTAAATTTTAGTCAGTAAGATTTTGGAATTATCGATATTCAGAGTCTTTTTTCGGAAACTTACGTAATCGTTATACTTTTCTTTCGGAAATATCCCTTTGTTAATTTTAATGAACCGGGTCACTTTCAACGATTCGCCGTTTTTTACAATATTCAGTTTATAGGTTCCGAATTCAGAATTGATGGTCATGTTTTCGGGAACTTCATCAATTTTATAATTTTTTGGAATGATAAAATCGATTTCATATTCATCCTGGAAAGACTGCCCTATCTCAAACGGAAGCTCCCGGTTCTCTTCTGATTTATAATAATTATTGGTAAAAATAGGCACCGCTCTGAAAATCAAATTCGTACCTGTATTTTTGGAATAATTATTGGCTTTAAAATCCACATTGAATTTTATCACTGCATTGTCTTTATCATTCACAAAGTCTTTCATTTCAACTTTTTCAAAATTCAGAACATTAAATCTCGCTTTCATCGCATCAATTCTTTCCTTTGGTGATAAATAAGCATAAGGCAGATTATTGTCGTACTGACTTCCGGTATAAGCAAACTGGATTTCTCCGTTGATGCTGTTGTCTTCAGTAAGATTAATTTTTAAGATCTGCTTTTCTCTGTTCTGTTCGGCCGTATAGGCAGGTGTATTGATAAGTTCGATTCCTTTTTTGGTTACAGCAAGAACATTTCTGTCAGTAGTACTGTAGCCCAAATGGTTAAAAGCAATCTGCTGGGAAGTATTTTCCAGCCAGATATTTCCTTTTTCCGTAGGCACCATCAGAATCGCATGGTTTCCACCCATGGACGGAAAATCCGGATCGAAAGATATCTGGGATGAGCTGGAGTTGATCACGCAGTAATGGGAAGGAATACCAGCTTCATTCAATAAGGTTTTCATGTAATTGGTAAGTCCTTTACAGTCTCCGTACCCTTTCTTCTGAACTTCGTCCGGAAGCATTGGCAGCCATCCTCCTATTCCTAACCCAACAAATATATATCTGGTTTTCGACTGCATATGCTGATAAATCTTTTTCACTTTTTCCTCCGTTGTGCCTTCCAGTTTCAAAGCAGCCACTTCAGCTTTGATGGCCGGAGTAGATGCAGAAACAGGCTCTACCAGATTAGTATAATACCAGGTTCCAAAATCTGTCCAGCTGCTCAATGTTCCCTGCTTGCCTTCCAGGTTGAATCTGGCGAGAGCAAAACTTACTTTAGGCAAGATCTTTTCAGGCTGAGGCAACATAAGGGCATCATCTATTGCCGGAACATTTTTATAGGAATAGGTCTTTTCATTACCGTTATCAGCTACGGACACGGAAGCATAGTTATATTTTGAAGGATAGGTTTTCGTTTTAAGGTCAATCCCGGATTTATTGATGACCTTAAACTCTGCTTCTTCCAAAGCTGTGTTGGGAGAAGAAAACGGTATAAAATCGGGAATGAAAATGGTATTTTCATTCGTAATCTGATATGAAAAATCAATTGTATACGGATAATAAGCAGAAGTATAGGGCAAAGCTAAAACCCTGCTGTCGGAATAAAACACACCTTGTGTATTATTGGCAAAGTCACCAAAATCAGATTTTGAAAAGCTCTTTATTTTCTTTCCGGATTCATCATACACGGTAACTTTCACATCAGAAATATTGTCCCCTTTTTGATAGGGAATATAAACCTGCGCTTTAGAGTCTCCATCTTTATTTAAAACTGTGATTACAGTATTATGCTGATACTTTATTTCGTCGATTTTATTGATCTGAGCTGTTGTAAAATCCTTCCTGACCACAACATTGGCATTTTTCTTCAGGTTTTCAGGAATAGCAGAAACAGGATAAGTCTGTGCAAAATATAAAGTGGCTGTAGATAAGGCCCCAATAATTATAATTTTCATCATGGTTATTAAAGTTGGGGCAAAAATAATAAAATCTTAATAAATGTTAAATTTTTATTTTGATATAAATAACAATAGTATTAGAAAATACTTCATTATCAGAGTCTTTCTATATTATAATTTTATAGTTTATATCTCTAAATAAGGATATTCTTATGTTTTTTCTGTGAAATTATTTTTACAGCATTATATTTGAGATTTTTATATTTGAATAAAGGCATAAAAAAAGACTCCATTCCTGAAGTCTTTCATTGTTTTAATACACAATCCAAAGATCATAGTGTGCCCGGTCTACAACTTATATTGCATCGCCCTCCTTCATAGGCATTAATCTTTATTCGTTTCCACCATAAAAAAAGCTTCTAATACATAGAAGCTTTTTATAATATATTTTTAATAACAATTATGCGTCAATCTTGGCATATTTTGCATTTTTCTCGATAAATTCTCTTCTTGGTGGCACTTCATCTCCCATCAACATGGAGAATATACTGTCAGCCTCTACTGCATTATCAATCGTTACCTGCTTTAAAATTCTATGCTCCGGGTTAAGGGTTGTTTCCCACAGCTGCTCAGGATTCATTTCCCCAAGACCTTTATAACGCTGAACTTCTACACCTTTTCCGTCCGGAGCCATTTCCAAAGTAAATTCTTCACGCTCTTTCTCATTGTAGGCATATACTTTTTTGTTTCCTTTCTTTAATAAATATAAAGGTGGCTGAGCGATATAAATGTATCCGTTCTCAATAAGTTCCTTCATAAATCTGAAGAAGAAGGTAAGAATCAGGGTAGAAATGTGAGACCCGTCAATATCGGCATCGGTCATAATCACTACTTTATGGTATCTCAGTTTAGCCATGTTTAGGGCTTTACTGTCTTCCTCTGTTCCTACAGAAACCCCAAGAGCGGTGTAAATATTTTTAATTTCTTCGTTGTCATACACTTTGTGAAGCATAGACTTTTCAACGTTCAGGATCTTACCTCTCAAAGGTAAAATAGCCTGGAAATGTCTGTCTCTACCCTGTTTTGCAGTTCCACCCGCGGAATCTCCCTCTACTAAGAATAGTTCAGATTCTGCCGGATCTTTAGATGAACAGTCGGATAATTTCCCCGGAAGTCCTGAGCCTCCCATCGGAGATTTTCTCTGAACCATTTCACGGGCTTTCTTAGCTGCCTGTCTTGCTTTTGCTGCTAAGACTACTTTCTGAACGATAATTTTCGCTTCATTAGGGTTTTCTTCTAAGAAATTAGTAAGCATCTCCCCTACTATTTTATCTACAGCACCCGAAACTTCAGAGTTTCCTAATTTTGTTTTAGTTTGCCCTTCAAACTGAGGTTCCATTACTTTTACAGAAATTACAGCCGTCAATCCTTCACGGAAATCATCTCCTGTAATCTCTACTTTTTCTTTAGCAGGAATTCCCAGGTCATCGGCATATTTCTTCAACGTTCTTGTTAAAGCACGTCTGAAACCTGCAAGGTGAGTTCCTCCTTCATGGGTATTGATGTTATTAACATAAGAGTGAAGGTTTTCGCTGAATGACGTATTATAACGCATCGCAACCTCTACAGGAATATCATCTCTTTCTGCTTCCATGAAGATTACATTCTCCATGATAGATTCCCTGTTGCCATCAATAAATTCAACAAACTCCTTTAAACCTCCTTCTGAGTGGAAAACTTCCATCGGGAAAGATCCGTCTTCGTTCTCTACCCTTTCATCAACAAGAGTTATTGTAATTCCTTTGTTAAGGAAAGCCAGTTCCCGTAATCTTGTAGCCAGGGTGTCATAGTTGTATACAAGTTCCTGGAAGATGGTACCATCCGGCTGGAAGAAGACTTCTGTTCCTCTTTCCGTTGTTGTTCCGATTACGTCGACTTCGGTAAGGGCTTTACCTTCTGAATATTTTTGCTGGTATAATTTCCCATCAAGGCTTACGGTAGCCACTAATAAAGTTGACAATGCGTTCACACAAGAAACCCCAACTCCATGCAGACCTCCGGATACCTTGTAAGAATCTTTATCAAATTTTCCTCCTGCTCCGATTTTGGTCATTACAACCTCAAGGGCAGATTTCTGCTCTTTTTCATGGAAATCTACAGGAATACCTCTACCATTATCTTTTACAGAGATTGCTTCTCCTTTATGAATTCTTACTAAAATAGTATCACAATGCCCTGCCAAAGCCTCATCAATAGAGTTATCTACTACTTCATAAACCAAATGATGAAGACCTCTTACTCCTACATCTCCAATGTACATTGATGGTCTTAATCGTACGTGTTCCATACCTTCTAAGGCCTGGATACTGCTAGCTGTATATTGTTTTTGACTCATATAAAATTAATAAATTTTGCGTAATGCAAAGACCTACAAATATCGTGATTTTTTTCGACTTATGAAAGTTAAAATATGTCAAAAAAGGACAGAGTTTTAGTAAAAAAAGAAAAATCATTTCCTCAGAAAAAAGGATTAAAGTTATTATCTATTTCCCAAACGTCAACTGTATTAAATCATATTATACATCCGTAATTTATCCTTAAATTTATTTACTCAAAAGTTGATCGTATGGATGATTTTATTGCAGCCCGCGCGCAGATGGCCCTTTCGCTGGGTTTTCATATCATTTTCGCCTGTGTGGGAATGGTAATGCCTTTTTTAATGGCCTTTGCCCACTGGAAATACCTTAAGACCAATAATGAAGTATATAAAGGCCTTACAAAAGCCTGGAGCAAAGGAGTTGCTATTCTTTTTGCCACCGGCGCCGTTTCGGGAACCATGCTTTCTTTTGAGCTTGGCCTTTTGTGGCCGGGATTCATGAAACATGCAGGACCGATCTTCGGAATGCCGTTTTCTCTGGAGGGAACCGCATTTTTTATTGAGGCTATTGCCATAGGATTCTTCCTTTATGGATGGGAAAAATTCAATAAATGGTTCCATTGGTTCTGCGGATTTCTGGTAGGATTGAGCGGACTGGCTTCCGGAATTCTGGTGGTTGCCGCTAATGCCTGGATGAATTCGCCAACGGGTTTCGATTATATCAATGGACAGTATACCAATATAGATCCTATAAAAGCTATGTTCAATGATGCCTGGTTTCCGCAGGCTCTTCATATGACGGTTGCCGCTTTCTGTGCTACAGGATTTGCCGTAGCAGGCGTTCATGCTTTTTTAATTATGAAGAAAAAGAATGTGGAATTCCATACAAAGGCATTCAGGATAGCCGCTGGGTTTGCATTGATAGGAGCATTCGGAGCACCTTTAAGTGGTGATGTAGCCGCTAAATCTGTTGCGGAAAGACAGCCTATTAAACTTGCTGCAATGGAAGCTCACTTTGAAACTGAAAAAGGAGCACCTTTCGTTATTGGCGGAATTCCTGATGAAGAAAAGGGAGAGGTGAAATATGCAGTAAAAATTCCAAAAGTTTTAAGCTTCCTGGTGAGCAATGATTTCAACCATGAAGTAAAAGGGTTAAATGATTTTCCGCGTGATGAATGGCCTCCGGTAGCTGTTGTCCATTACGCTTTCCAGATTATGATCTTTTTCGGGGTGGTGATGATCATCATCGGAAGTATTTATCTGTACGCTTTCTTCTTTAAAAAGGAATGGCTGACCAGGAACTGGCTTTTAAAAACATTTTTAATCGCAACACCGTTCGGATATATCGCCCTGGAAGCCGGGTGGACGGTGACTGAGGTGGGAAGACAGCCATGGATCATCTACGGAATTATGAAAACAGCAGATGCCGTAACGCCCATGCCTGGAATACAGTATTCATTCTACTTCTTTACAGCCATTTTTGTATCACTGTCCCTGATTATCATCTTCCTTTTGAGAAGACAGATCCAGATGGTTCCCAAACTTTATGACCCTACAGACGCTCAGTTTAACGATAAAAACAAAAAATCATGATCTACGTTGTTATAGGATTTCTGTGGCTTTCCATCTGCCTTTATATTATTTTAGGCGGTGCTGATTTCGGAGCCGGAATTGTTGAGCTTTTTACCCATAAAAAAGCCCGTCATAAAACAGAAGAGATCATGTATCAGTCCATTGCTCCTGTATGGGAAGCCAACCATATGTGGCTGATCATTGCGATCGTAATCCTTTTTGTAGGATTTCCTGAGATTTACACGACGATGTCGACCTATCTTCATATCCCGCTGGTATTGATGCTTTTGGGAATTATTGCAAGAGGAACAGCCTTTACGTTCAGACATTATGATGCTGTGAAAGATAACTGGCAGGTTTTATATACCCAGATCTTCTATTATGCAAGCCTGTTGACCCCTTTCTTCTTAGGACTGATTGCAGCGGCTACCGTTTCACATTCTATCAACCCTGATGCGGTCGGATTTTTAGATTTATATATTTTCAGCTGGCTGAATTGGTTCGGAGTTTCTGTAGGATTGTTTACCGTAGCACTTTGTGCTTATCTGGCCTCTATATTTTCATTAAGAGAAACCCGTGATAAGGCTGACCTTACCCTGATGATCAAAAAATCCAGACAGACTATGGTTTTTGTGGTGATCACAGGGATGCTGGTATTTTTAACAGCTTATATTTCCGATATTCCTCTGGTAATGTGGGTATTTTCAAAACCATTAGGCATCATGGCAATTTCTTTTGCTACAGTGGCTTTAGGAATGATCCTCCGTGCACTGCATCAGCGGAAGCTGCTTCCTGTACGTGCACTGGCAGGTTTCCAGATGGTGATGATTCTGGTTGCAGCTACTTATCAGCATAATCCCGATATCATATTGCTCGGAAACGGACAGCATCTTTCATTACTTGAGCATATGGCTCCTCCAAAAACTATTAATGCTCTAGGTTGGGCTTTGATGCTCGGCTCTTTGTTTATCCTGCCGTTTTTATTTTATCTGATGGCTTCATTCAGCAGACAGAGAAAATAAATATGGTACAGTATAAAGACAAAACTGAACTTATTGAAGCAATAAAACAGAATTACCTGCTTTATGATAAAGAGTTTGATGATATCTCTGAAAACAAAAAGAACCTGCTAAAGCCGGGGATTGATAAAAATCCTTCACAAAATATATCTTATCAGTTAGGCTGGACCTATCTTCTGCTGCAATGGGAATCTGATGAAAAGAAAGGGATAAAAGTACAGACTCCTGCACCTGGTTATAAGTGGAATAATTTAAGAGGATTATATGAATCCTTTTATAACAAATATGGAACTTACAGCCTTCACCAGCAAAGAGAAATGCTGAAGAATCAGATGAATGAGATTGTAGAATGGATTGAAAGCCTTAGTTACGAAACATTATTTGTTCCCGAACAGAGAAAGTGGGCTACCACGCCTGCGAAATGGCCTGTCTGGAAATGGATACACATCAATACCGTAGCACCGTTTAAGAATTTCAGGGCACAGCTGAGGAAATGGAAAAAAGAAACCGGCACAGAATGATTCTGTACCGGTTTATATTTATTTTATATTTTACACTAATTTCATCAAAAGAACCTCATCAATCTTATCTACTTTCACCAGATTATTCTTCGTCAGAGTCTTAGAAGCTTTATCCCATTTTTTACCGGATAGCTGACTTCTTTCTTTCACTTCAGCTAAAGTCATCGGTTCTTCCTGGGAATTAAGGATCTCAAGAATCACTTTTTCATCCTCTCCTAATTCAATTTGCGGAACGGTTTTTTCCGGTCTCATCTGAGGGAAGAACAGCACTTCCTGGATGGATGCGTTGTTTGTAAGGAACATGATCAGTCTGTCCATACCGATTCCTAACCCGGAAGTTGGTGGCATACCGTATTCCAAAGCTCTTAAGAAATCCTGGTCGATGAACATGGCTTCGTCATCCCCTCTTTCTGATAATGCCATTTGAGATTCAAAACGTTCTCTCTGATCAATCGGGTCATTTAACTCGGAATAGGCATTCGCAATCTCTTTTCCGCACACCATTAATTCAAAACGTTCAGTTAAACCTTCCTTGCTTCTGTGTTTCTTGGTTAATGGAGACATTTCGATCGGATAATCTGTAATGAAAGTCGGCTGGATGAAGTTTCCTTCACATTTTTCACCGAAAATCTCATCGATTAATTTTCCTTTCCCCATCGTTTCATTTACATCAATTCCGATAGATTTGGCAAAATCAAACAGTTCCTGTTCAGTTTTCCCTGTAATATCAAAACCTGTATATTTTTGGATCGCTTCCGTCATGGAAACTCTTGGATAAGGCGCTTTCCAGTTGATGGTGTGTTCTCCGAAAGTAGATTCCGCACTTCCATTTACCTGAGTGGCACAGAATTCCAGAAGTTTTTCTGTGAAATCCATCATCCAGTTGTAGTCTTTGTAAGCTACATAGATCTCCATGGCCGTAAATTCAGGATTATGCGTTCTGTCCATTCCTTCATTTCTGAAGTTTTTTGAGAACTCATACACCCCGTCAAAACCTCCGACGATCAATCTTTTCAGGTATAATTCGTTAGCAATTCTTAAATATAATGGAATATCCAAAGCATTGTGATGCGTGATAAACGGTTTTGCTGCCGCTCCTCCCGGGATCGACTGCAGAATAGGTGTTTCCACCTCAAAATATCCGGCATCATTAAAGAAAGTTCTCATCGCATTGAACATCTTTGTTCTTTTTACGAAGATTTCTTTCACCTGCGGATTAACCGTTAAATCTACATAACGCTGTCTGTATCTCAATTCAGGATCTGTAAATCCGTCGTGCACTACTCCATTTTCATCAGTTTTAGCCTGAGGAAGCGGTCGTAAAGCTTTGGTAAGAAGCGTAAAATTCTTTACTAAAATCGTCATTTCCCCAACCTGAGTAGTGAATAAAGTTCCTTCGATACCGATAATATCACCAATATCCAACAAGTGTTTATACACTTCATTGTACAATTCTTTATCTTCACCCGGACAGATCTCATCTCTGTTGAAATAAACCTGGATCTTACCCTTAGAATCCTGCAACTCAGCAAAAGAAGCCTTTCCCTGAATTCTGCGGGACATCAATCTACCAGCGATCTTCACCTGTTTATTCTCAGAAAAATCCTGTTTTATAGATTCTGTAGTATCTGTAATCGTATACTCCTCCGCAGGGAATGCATTAATTCCCATTTCAGTAAGCTTGTTCAGCTTTTCTCTTCTAATGATTTCTTGTTCTGATAATTGCATTTCTTATTTTTCTAAAAGCGTACAAATTTAGGCATTTTTGGTGATTTGTCAATTATGAATTGTGAATTTGCTTTTCACCAGAGATTATCATTGACTATTAACAGCTTAGGTGTGAATGGTTATTGACCTTTGGCTTGCGTAGCAATTGTTTGTTGACTTTAATTGTGAATGGTGAATCGTGAATCGTGAATTTGTTTCACAATGAATTGATTAGTGAAGATTATCATTGACCATTGACTTGCGCAGCAAAATTGACCATTGACATCAATTGTGAAAGATGAATCCTCAATCCTGAATTTGTTTCACAGTGAATTGATTAGTAAGGGCTATCATTGACCATTGACTTGCGCAGCAAAATTGACCATTGACTTTAAGTGGGAAAGTGAATGGTAAATCGTGAATTTGTTTCACAGTGAATTGATTAGTGCGGGTTATCATTGACCTTTGACTTGCACAGCAAAATTGACCATTGACTCTAAGTGGAAAAGTGAATGGTCAATAGTGAATTGTTTCGCAATGAATTGATTAGTGAAGTTTATCATTGACCATTGACTTGCCAAGCAAAATTGCCGATTGACATTTTATATCCACTCTTTCCTCTCCTTCTGCGGAACAAATGTCCATGCCAGCATCCTGCTTATCTTTTGCCCCTGGGCCATATCAATGGTTTTAATATCTGATGCTTTAACTTTCTTTAAAAGTGTGTTGAGCTTATGCAGATTGTCTTTTTTAGACACTAGACATGTGAACCAAAGGACCTGTGATGAATACTGAGCACTTTCTTCAATCATTTTTGAGATAAAAGCCAGTTCGCCTCCTTCACACCACAATTCGGATTGTTGTCCGCCAAAATTAAGGAGAGGCTTTTTAGATTTTGATTGAGTAATATTCTTTGTCTTCCTGATATTTCCTTTCATTGCAGATTCTTCGGAATCATGAAACGGAGGATTACACATAGAAAATGTAAAGCGGTCTCCGGATTCGATGATATTTTTGAAGATATGATTGGGATCAGGCTGTTGTTTTAATTGAATAGCCGGTGACAAATCCGGATTATGATCCAAAATGCACTGTGCATTTTCCAAAGAAGCCTGATTGATATCTGTTCCCAGCATTCCCCATCCATAAGATCTGTGAGCCAATAAAGGATATACAAGATTCGCTCCTGTTCCGATATCTAAACCTGATACAGAAGACCCTGTTGGGATTTCAGGTTGCTGTTCAGCAATAAGATCGGCAATATAGTGGACGTAATCAGCCCGTCCGGGAATAGGAGGACATAGATTGGTTTCGGGAATATCCCAGTTTTTGATCTGGTAAAAATGTAAAAGTAATGCCTGATTAAGCAGTTTTACCGCTTTAGGAAGACTAAAATTAATGGTTTGTGTTCCGTAAGCATTAACGAAGACATAGTGTTTCAGTTCTGGCACACAAGAAATAAGCTGATCAAAATCATAAGGATTACGATGCGGATTTCTTGTGTGCAGACTGGATTTCTCGGTAGACATAATTTATTTTTTCTGACTCAGAATATATTCTACCATTTTTTTAGCATCTTCTTTAGACACCTGTGGATGAGGAGCCATCGGAACACCTCCCCAAACTCCACTTCCTCCTTCTATAATTTTCGAGGCCAGCATTTCAATATCTTTGTCAGAATATTTTTCTGCGATCTCTTTGTAAGAAGGCCCTATCATTCTCTCATTTACGGCATGGCATCCTGAACAGTCTAATGTTTCGATGATCTGGTCACCTGAAAGATTAGCCTTTGCCGGTTCCGAAACAGCGGATGTTTCGGAAGACATACTGGGTACCTCCGTATTTTCTTTTTTAGAACAGGAAAGGCTGAAAAACCCTATAGCTCCTGCCAAAAGGAATTTTTTCATTATTTTTTTGCTGCAGCAGAATCTGTTTTTGCAGCCTCAGGAGTAGTTGGTGCAGGGGTTGTGGATGCAGCCGGAGTTACTTTCTTAGCCGTAGAATCTACCACAGTTGTAGCCTCAGGCTCTTCAAGCATAGTGTTGCTGTCCTGTAAATTATGGTCTGGCTTCTTAGAGCAGTTTACGACGAATAAACTCCCGACGAATGCAATTGCTAATACTTTTTTCATTATTTTTTCTATAAAATTTAGACAAAAATATAAAAAATAAGCGTTTAAATGAATGACATTTTCCCATTAATATTATTTTACTGTATTAAAGTCTTTAAGATCTATTCCACCCAAAAGATTATTTTAGATACAGGATCTTGATATAGATTAAAATACAGAATTCAAACATTCGTTGAACTTTTCCATTTTTTAGTAATTTCGCCCACCAAACAAAACACAAATGAATTATCACAAAGAAAAGAAATCAAACAGAAGACTTATTTGGATCTCCTTCATTTCAAGTTTTTTTCTTTTATTTTTTGCAGTTAAAATTTCTTTATCCGAATTGCCGGATAGAAACAGTATTAAACAGATAAAAAGCATTTTAAAAGATATTAAAATAAAAAAAGGAAGAAGAGGAAGCAGAACTTTAATAATCAATTTAAATGAATATCCTGAAATTAATTTTATGATTGGAAGTGTTGCATTGGATAAAACATCCTTTTATGACTTGATAAACGACAATAAACCGGGAGATTCAATCATGTTATTTATTGAAAATCAGGAATATAACAGGAAAATAGTAAAATCAGAAAAAATTCCGTTTCCGGGAAACTTCTTGTATAAAAACAATATAAGTATTGTGGAAATACATAACAGGAATAGCGAGTATTTATCCTTAAACGGCTATAACAAAGCACATCGTAACAATAATTATTTGGCAATTGCAGTGCTCGGATTTTTTGGATTATTGATGCTACTTGTCGGCATTAAAGGTGTTAAATATTATAAAGCAAATTTCAGCAAATAGTTTATATTTTCTTAATTTGTTTTATATCGGTTGAATTTCTTTAACTTAGTCAAAAAATAATTCAGGCTCTCAAATGATTTTCATCTCTAAAATCCTGTTTTTCACCAGCCATCATGGTTTTTATACCGTGATCATACTTCTGGTATTCTTTGGTTTGCTTTCATTCGTGACAAAAAAAGCATGGTTTCTGGTCCCGATTCTCCCTCTTGCCATTCTGAATGGTGTCGCCGGACAATATCTGAATGCCTGGTTTTTAAACAAATACGGTGTAGAAAGTACAGCCATTATTACCTCTGATGTAGAGACAAATTCCACCTTGAATGAAATGTACATTCATGATTATGAAGCCATTGTCAAGAAGCCGGATGGAAAATATATCTCAACATTTTTCTCGACGACAAGTGCAACGATTTATCCCATTGAAAATGCCATCAGGATTCCAAGGATGGAACAGCATTTTCCGGTAAAATATATTCCGGGATATGAAAAAAACATTGTCATTCTTTATAACGAATCAGAAGAAGGAAAAGCAGTCCTTAAATATTCAAAACTTGCTCCGGTAAACTCTGCCCGGATCAAATATGAAGCTGATAGAACTAGTAAAGAGTCTATTGCTGAATATATTATAGCTTTAGAAGCGTATACAGCATCTTATGATGAAGAAAGCTATAAGATCAAGCTTGAGGAACTAAAAAAAGAACTTAAGCAACTGAAATAAAGATATTTAAATAACAAGCTTGTTATTTTTTTTGAATTTTTTGTTTTTAATATTAAAAAAATTTCTACATTTGTCCCATGTTTAATATGAGCAACAATATTTGGTGGTGGCTTTCAAACTCTTCGTCGGGTCTGGAGGTATTGTCATGTTGCTAACGAGATAGCAAAATAATAAATATACAATATATAGGCTTTGACGGATTCCGTTGAAGCCTTTTTTATTTCATCCAAAACAAAAAAATACAAGTCAGATGACCACTCAGAAAATAAAAATAAAAACCGATTCCAAAAAAACACTGGGAGATCTTTATACTCCCATGAACATCTATCTTCAGATCAGAGACAGATTCCGGGACACTATTCTTCTGGAAAGCTCAGATTCTAAGAATATTGATAACAATTTCTCCTTTATTGCAGTGAATGCTGTAGCAGGAATTGAGGTCAAAAACCTTACAGAATATGAGATCAAGCTACCGGATTCAGATCCTGTGAAACAGCTGATCGGGGAACGGAATATCACCGATATTTTTGATGAATTTCAAAGCATTTTTGAATGTGAAATTACCCATGATCCTATTGAACAGACGGCTCAGAGTCTTTTTGGATACACCAGTTTTGAAGCTGTTCAGTTTTTTGAAGACATCAGCTTAAAGCCACAAAGCCCTGAAGTAGAGATCCCGATCCTGCGCTACAGATTATACCAATATGTGATTGCCATTAACCATTACAATGATGAGATGCATATTATTGAAAATCAGATTCCGGGTTTAAAATCTGAGCTTTATCTGCTGGAAAACCTGATCAGAAATCAGAATACCCCGGTCTACCCTTTTGAAAAAATTGATAGCGAAACCTCGAATCTTACGGATGAAGAATATATCGAACTGGTAAAAACAGCTCAGAAACACTGCATGAGAGGCGATGTTTTCCAATTGGTTTTAAGCAGAAGGTTTGAACAGAAATTCAAAGGGGATGAATTCAACGTATACCGCGCGCTAAGGAATATCAACCCTTCCCCCTATCTTTTCTTTTTCGACTATGGAAACTATAAATTATTTGGTTCCAGCCCCGAAAGCCAGCTGATCATCAAAGACAATAAAGCTGTCATTCACCCTATTGCAGGGACTTTCAAGAGAACCGGACATCTGGAAACTGATCTACAATCTATCGAAGCTTTAAAAAATGATCCGAAAGAAAATGCAGAACACACCATGCTGGTAGATTTAGCAAGAAACGACCTTGGCAAACTCGGCAAAAATGTAACTGTCACCAAACTGAAAGAGATCCAGCTTTTTTCCCATGTCATCCATATGGTAAGCGAAGTTATAGCAGACCTTCCTGAAAACCTTAATCCTCTGGATATGGTTTCTGCAACCTTCCCTCAGGGAACTTTAAGCGGGGCGCCAAAACATAAAGCTCTTCAGCTGATCAATCAGTATGAAAAAGATTCCCGCGGTTATTATGGAGGCTGTATCGGAATGATCGGATTAAACGGAACCTGTAACCAGGCCATTATGATCCGTACTTTTTTAAGCAGAAACAATACCCTTTATTATCAGGCCGGAGCGGGATTGGTCGCAAAATCAGTCCCTGAAAGTGAACTGCAGGAGGTGAACAATAAATTAAATGCCCTGAAAAAAGCAGTTGATAAAGCAGGTAAATTAGTGATGAGTTAAAATGATGGATGATATTAAAACAACAATCGCAACCAACAATTATTCATCATCAAACAGTTAAAAGAACAAAAAAATGAACAACAATATCAACCAATCCACAACCAATACTCCACTTAAAGTTCTGGTTTTTGATAACTACGACAGCTTTACCTATAACCTTGTTCAGATCATTGAAAGAATTCTGGATCAGAAAGTGGATGTCGTAAGGAATGATCAGATCACTTTGGAAGAGATCGGAAAATATGATAAAATTATCCTTTCTCCGGGCCCGGGCATTCCTGAAGAAGCAGGGATTTTGCTGGATCTGATCAGAGAATATGCTCCTACAAAAAGTATTTTAGGAGTATGCCTCGGACAGCAGGCTATTGCTGAGGCTTTTGGAGGAAACCTGATCAATCTTTCAGAAATATTCCATGGAGTGGCCACTTCTGCCGAACTGGTTAAAGAAAATACTAAAATTTTCAGGAATCTGGCTTCAGGAATAGAAGTGGGAAGATACCACAGCTGGGCAGTCAATCCTGAAGGTTTTCCGGAAGAACTGGAAATTACCGCCGTAGATAAAGACGGAATGATCATGGCCCTGCAGCATAAAACCTATGATGTTCATGGTGTACAGTTCCATCCTGAAAGCATTTTAACTCCTGATGGAGAAGTTATTATCAAAAACTTTCTTTTACATTGAAAACTACAGAAATCCCCAACCTTATAAAAACACCCCAGATGAAAGAGATTCTCCAATACCTGTTCAATCATCAAACCCTGTCTAAATCTGAGGCAAAGTCTATGATGATAGAGATCGCCCAGAATAAATTCAATTCTGCAGAAGTAACCGCGTTTATCAGTGTATTCCTGATGCGAAATATCACTTTGAAAGAGCTCGAAGGTTTCAGGGAAGCCCTGTTGCAGATGGCAGTTCCTGTACACCTTAGTACTGAAGATACCATAGATATTGTAGGAACCGGAGGTGATGGAAAAAATACAATCAATATATCAACGTTGGCAAGCTTTGTTGTTGCGGGAACTGGTCAGAAAGTGGCCAAACACGGAAATTACGGGGCATCTGCTACCACAGGATCATCCAATGTAATGGAAGAACTTGGTTATCAGTTCAAAAACAATTCAGACGAGTTGAATAAAGACCTTGAAAAAGCCAATATCTGCTTCCTTCATGCTCCGTATTTTCATCCGGCTCTTCAGTCTGTGGGTGCATTAAGAAAGGCTTTAGGATTAAGAACATTTTTTAATCTTCTGGGTCCGTTGGTTAATCCCGCAAAACCGAAATATTCGGTGATCGGAGTATATAATCTTGAAATTGCCAGAATCTACCAATACCTTCTGCAGAAAGAAGAGCGCGAGTTTATCCTTGTACATGGCCTTGATGGATATGATGAAATAAGCCTTACCCAGGACAGCAAGATTATTACGAAACATGGTGAAGAAATTTATTCTGCCCGGGATCTGGGATTTGATTCTGTAAGTCCGGAAAGTATTAAATCAGGAGAAACCCCTCAGGAATCAGCGAAGATTTTCAGGAATATCCTGGAAGGAAAAGGCTCAATACAACAAAACGCTGTAGTTCTTGCCAATGCATCAACAGCTCTTTTCCACACTAAAAAATTTGGAACCTATGAAGATTGCTTTGCACTGGCAAAAGAAAGCCTGGAAAGTGGAAAGGCCCTAAGAAGCCTTGAATTATTGATAAAGGGTTAATAATTAATTCAAACCGTTCTCTGCGCCCTCTAAACCCTAACTTCTAACCTCTAATTTCTAACTTCTAACTTCTAGTTTAAAAAAATGACAATACTTGATAAAATTATTGAAAGAAAAAAGGAAGAAATTGCCGTTTCAAAAACAAAAATTTCGATTGATGATCTGAAGAATTCTGATTTTTTTGGAAGAAAAAGCTTTTCCCTGAAAGAATCTGTCAAAAATAAAAGCGGAATTATCGCTGAATTTAAAAGAAAATCTCCTTCAAAAGGGATTATCAATGATCAGGTGCAGCCTCTGGAAGTCGCTTCAGCCTATGAAAACTTTGGAGCATCCGGAATTTCTATTCTGACTGACACTGATTTTTTCGGAGGAAGCTTTGATGATATTTTAAATGTAAGAAACCATATCAACATTCCTATTCTCAGGAAAGATTTTATGGTAGATGAATACCAGTTTTATGAGGCCAAAAGCATCGGAGCTGATGCTGTTCTACTGATCGCCGCCTGCCTGTCGCCCAATCAGGTGTTGGAATTTACAGAGCTGGCCCATCAGCTGGATCTTGAAGTCCTCTTGGAGATTCACACAGAAGACGAGCTGAAACACTTCCATTCTAAAATTGACCTTGTGGGCATCAACAACAGAAACTTAAAGGATTTTAAGGTTGATCTCCAGCATTCTGTCCTTTTAAAAGACCAGCTTCCGAAAGATGTTCTGTCTGTCGCAGAGAGTGGCATTTACAGTATAGAAGATTTTAAATATTTAAAGGAAAAAGGATTTGACGGTTTTCTGATGGGAGAATATTTTATGAAAAATGAAGACCCAGCAAACCAATTCGCTGAATTTGTTTCCAGTGTAGCAATGTAACAGTTTATCAATCTAGCAATGAATAAAAACCTGCGGCCAAAACTAAAAGTTTGTGGATTGACCCAATTAAATCAAATCCATGAATTGATTTCCCTGAAAACAGATTTTCTCGGCTTTATTTTCTATGAAAAATCACCAAGATATGTTCTGAATCAACTGAATCCGGAAGATATTTCGAAAATCAGTCATCCGGGAAAGACAGGAGTTTTTGTCAATGAAACCATTGATAAAATTACCGATATCGCAGAACAGGCAGGATTGAATATGATTCAGCTTCATGGCGATGAGAACGAAGATTTTATGATCGGCTTAAAACAAAATCTAAAACCTGAGATTAAAATCATAAAGGCTGTCAGGATTGGAAGCAATGATCAGGAAACGAAAGAAAAAATAGAAAAAACGATTAGCTCTCACGTTTCACTGGTTGATTACTTTCTCTTCGATACGGACAGTAAAGCATTCGGAGGAACAGGAAAACAGTTCGACTGGACCTTATTGAATGAGTTTGAGATTCCGCTTCCCTATTTTTTGAGTGGCGGTATTTCAGAAGAAAATATTGAAGGCATCGGTCTTTTGAATAAAAAGCCTTTTGCCATAGATATTAATTCAAAATTTGAACTGAAACCGGGAATTAAAAACCTGGAAAAAATAAAAAAATTCATTTCGAAACCGTTTTAAAAGAACGGTTAAAAAAACTACACAAAGATGATGAACATCCATCTGCTAAAAAAAACATTTTATAAAACCTTATTTCCGCCTAAATTCGGGAATGAAAAAATTCAGGCTCTGTACAATTTTGTTTCACAGAATGACAGCGATGCAGAGAACTGGACTATGGACAAACAGTTACAGGAATTTATAGATATCATCAAAATTTTTAACGGTGATGATATCCAGTATTTCTTTGAAAGAATAGGTCTTTGGAACAGCTATTATCTTGTGATTATTTCTGACAAATTTTTAGACAACCATGTCAAAACAAATGTGAAATATGATCTGGGAAAGATTTATGCTAAAATTTTTCTGCTTTATGAAGATTCAGATCCCTATTTCTTAATTGACAATCTGGAAATTGCCGTTACCATGTATGATTCAAAGATAGATGTTGCCACCTTAATTGACCTGATCAGTAAAATTGAATTGCTTCATCATAAAAAACTGATCACCAGACAGCAACGAAATTATAATATAGAATTTATCAACAGTTTAACCGATGAATTATCAAATTAAAAAGTCAAGTGAATTAACGGATCACGAAACGCAACATATTTTAAGCCTTTGGGATGTCCCTGAGTGGAGCGGAATGACCCCGTCAGATTTCCGCAGCTCCTTTAAAAACTCGGAATTTCATTTCATATCAGGATCTGAAAATGAAATACTGGCAATAATCAGGCTAAACCTTGATTTTGTCTTAGAGATCTCCGGAAAGCAGTATCCTTTTGCTGAGGCTGTAGGATTGGTTTCTGCTCAGAAAAAAAGAGGATATGGATCACAAATTGTTCATGTTTTTAAAGAAAATATGATTCAGAGGAAAATTGAAACCATTGGCTTCTGTTATGCTGATTTGAGACCTTTTTATCAAAAATGTAATATTGAAATTCTGGAAAACAAGGCCAAATCTATTCTTGAAAGTAGTGAAAACAGATGGATCAGCTCTGAAGACGATGATATTTTGATTTTTAATATGTCCGGAGAAACCCGGGAACTCCTCAGACAGCTTAGTCCGGAAAAAAATGCTTATTTAATTGCTAAAAAATAATACTATGAATTATAAAAACCCTGATGAAAACGGATATTATGGTGAATTCGGAGGTGCTTTCATCCCTGAAATGCTCTATCCGAATGTGGAGGAACTGCAGAAAAACTATCTTGAGATCATAGAATCTGAAACGTTTCAGAATGAGTATCAGGACCTGCTTAAAAACTATGTAGGGCGTGCTACCCCCCTTTATTTCGCGAAAAATTTAAGCCGGAAATATAATACTCAGATTTACCTGAAAAGAGAAGACCTCAACCATACCGGAGCCCATAAGATCAATAATGCCCTGGGACAGGTTCTTCTGGCAAAACGTCTAGGAAAAACAAGAATTATTGCAGAAACAGGAGCCGGACAGCATGGTGTGGCCACAGCTACGGCCTGTGCACTGCTTGGCCTGGAATGCATTGTTTATATGGGAGAAATTGACATTCAGAGACAGGCTCCGAATGTGGCAAGAATGAAAATGCTGGGTGCAGAAGTGATTCCGGCAACTTCTGGCTCCAAAACCCTGAAAGACGCCGTAAATGAAGCGCTTAGGGACTGGATCAATAATCCTGTGACTACTCATTATGTGATCGGAAGTGTAGTGGGTCCCCACCCTTTTCCGGATCTGGTCGCCAGATTTCAAAGTATTATTTCAAAAGAGATCAAAGAACAGCTGCAAGAGAAAATTGGAAGAGAAAATCCTGACTACGTGATTGCCTGCGTAGGCGGAGGAAGCAATGCTGCGGGAACGTTTTACCATTTCGTAGAAGAAAAAGAGGTGAAAATTATTGCTGCAGAAGCTGGTGGATTGGGCGTAGATTCTGGAAAATCTGCTGCCACTACTTTTCTGGGGACATTAGGTGTTCTTCATGGAAGCAAAAGCCTTGTGATGCAAACCGGAGACGGCCAGGTAATTGAGCCCCATTCTATTTCTGCGGGACTTGATTATCCGGGAATAGGACCTTTTCATGCCCATCTGTTTAAGGAAAAACGGGCAGAATTCTTCAGTATCAATGATGAGGAAGCATTACAGTCCGCCTTTGAACTGACAAAACTGGAAGGGATCATTCCTGCGCTGGAAAGCTCACATGCTCTGGCGGTATTAAATAAAAAGAAATTCGGTGAAGACGATATTGTCGTGATCTGCCTGAGCGGCCGCGGGGATAAGGATATGGAAACGTATTTAAGAGAAATTAGAAGTTAGAGATTAGAAATTAGTCTTTTGACGACTTCAATTTATAATACTCCTCTAACTAACTTCTAATCTCTAACTTCTAACTTCTAATCTCTAACATCTATTATAACAATGAAAAAACTAAACATATACTTCACAGCAGGAATTCCGCAACTGGAAGATACCGCTGACATTGTAAAACTCATTCAAAATTCCGGTGCTGATATGATGGAGATCGGGATGCCGTATTCTGATCCTGTAGCAGACGGCCCGGTGATCCAGCAGGCGCATGAGCTGGCGTTAAAGAACGGAATGACCATTGAAAAACTCTTTTCGCAGTTAAAGACAGTGAAGAATGACATTCATATTCCTGTTATCCTGATGGGATACATCAATCCTGTCTTGAGTTTTGGATTTGAGGAGTTTTGCCGAGAATGTGCAGAAAGCGGAGTTTCAGGACTCATCATTCCTGATTTGCCACCTATTGAATTTGAAAACAATTATCAGCAGATTTTAAAAAAGTATAACCTTAATTTTACATTTCTGGTTACTCCTGAAACTTCCGACGAAAGAATTTTGTATTTGGACTCTTTAAGCTCAGGGTTTTTGTATGCGGTAAGTTCTTCATCTACCACAGGAAATGACAATGCCGTTCTGAAAAATGAAAGCTATTTGTCAAGGCTGGCATCACTTGCGATTAAAAATCCGGTGATGATAGGGTTCGGAATTAAATCAAAGGAAGATTTCGGGAATGTTACTGAAAAAGCAGATGGGGGAATTATCGGAACTGCCTTCGTCAGCACTTTATTGAACCATAAAGACTGGAAGAATGCTGCCATAGATTTTATCCATGCTGTAAAAGGGTAAAATTCACTAAATTTGTATGTCAAAAAATGGTATGAGATTTCAATTTTATAGCCATTTAAAGAAAAAGACATCAACATATGAATACAAATCAAAATAAATCGGTAGAATTTGAAGATCTGGGTATAAAAGAATATCAGCCAGCCTGGGATTATCAGGAAAGTCTGATGAAAAATATCATTGATACCAAGATAAAAAACCGTGATTTGCCTGCAGAACAGCATATCACGACTCCAAATCACCTTTTATTGGTAGAGCATCCCCATGTTTATACATTAGGGAAAAGCGGTCATGAAGAAAATATGCTTGCAGGGATCGACAAACTGAAGGAAATAGATGCTACTTTCGTAAAAGTGAACCGTGGCGGAGATATCACTTATCATGGATACGGACAGATCGTTGGCTACCCTATTCTGGATCTTGAAAACTTTTTTACAGATATTCATTTGTATATGAGAAACCTGGAAGAGGTGATCATTAGGGCCATTGGTGAATTCGGTATTAAAGGTGAACGTTCACCGGGAGAAACCGGGGTATGGCTGGATGTTGGGAAGCCTTATGCCAGAAAGATCTGCGCGATGGGTGTAAAAGCATCAAGATGGGTAACCCTTCATGGTTTTGCCTTGAATGTAAATACCGATATGCGGTATTTTGAATACATCATTCCGTGTGGTATAAAAGACAAGCAGGTAACTTCTGTAAAAAGAGAGCTTGAAAGAGCACTTTCTCCTGAAGAGATGGAAGATCTGAAAGCAAAGATCAGAAAGCACTTTGCAGAAGTTTTCGGAGCTGAACTTGTTCATAAATCATAAAATTTCTTACCAGAAATAAAAACCGGTCGTAGTTCTACAGCCGGTTTTCTTTATTTACAGAGATGAATCCTTATTCTAAATTCTACACGTTTTTAATTTCAAAGTTTTCTGATCGCGTATTATTTTAAAACTTATTTTTGGTCTTCATATATTATCATACCAGCTCTAAACTTTTAAGCCAAATGAAACCAGTTATCAGAATCTTCTGCGTTACAGCATTGCTATTTTCAGCATCCGTATCTTATGCTCAAAGTAAAAGTGACTATGCCAGCCGCATTGACAGTTTAATACAGTCTCCAACCTCTCCGAGACCTTTCAACGGGGTGTTCTGATCACCCAAAACGGGAAAACCAAATACTCAAAAGCCTATGGTTTTGAGAACAGCCGAACGAAAGTTCCTTTGAAGATGAACAGCCAGTTCGAAATCATGTCCAATACCAAACAGATCACTTCTGTATTAGTATTAAAACAGTTTGAAAAAGGAAAAATCGACCTGCAGGCTCCGATTAAAAAATATCTTCCTTTCCTGACTCAGCCATGGGCAGATTCGGTTACTGTTCATCAGCTCTTAAACCATACCCATGGAATTGTTGATTTAGAGAAACCTTTATTATTTAAACCCGGTACAGAATTTAAGTATGGAAATCTGTCGAATATCCTTTTAGGAAAAATCGTTGAAAAAACTTCCGGTACATCATATATCCGGCAGGCTACTGATCTGTTCAAAGAACTTCATCTGAAAAACACATTCTGCTATTCTAAAGATCACCGAAGAAATCTGGTGTCGGGACATATAAATAAGGACAATATCTTTACCCTTGTTGAAAACTCATTTATTACCAATGAAAATATGCCTGCTGACGGTGTGATTACTACAGCAGAAGATATGTCCCTCTGGAATTCGCTTCTTCATAAAGGAAAAATTCTGAACCCTAAAAGTTATAAGCTCATGACCACCCCTTCCACATTGTCACAGCACGATGTATTTGGAAAAGAAAACTCCGGTTACGGTTATAATATGCGTATCGTGAAATATAATGATATTCCTTATTTGGGGCATACAGGTCTTGGTGACGGTTTCGCATCTCTGAATGTTTATATTCCCGGTTCCGATGTAAGTATTATTGTTATGGAAAATCAAATGAGCGAAGATAGTAATTTATATTATTATCAGGAAGCACTTATCAGAGATATTGTTCTACAGAGCAGCCTGATGAAGAGCAAGCCATAATTATTTTAAAATAACAATATTATCCTGCCAATCTGTTGAGCAGGATTTTTTTGCTTTATGATTACTGAAACCCTAACGACATATTAATATTAAAAAACCATAGAAATTACCTTAAACAAAGGTTTTATTCAACATATATGAAAATAAATTAATTTTTAGTCAAAATTAATTTGCTGGTATCTAAATTTTATTTACTTTTAATATCACAATAAAGTGAACTATTTTCTAATAGATTCTTAAAAGATGACACACCAAAAACTAGATCAATATATTTATTACTAACCACCAAATTATGAGAATTATGAGAAATTTTTTGTTATCAATGATGGTATTTGTGACAGCTTTGTCATTTAATTCCTGTACAGACTCCGGCGCAGAACAGCAGATGAGTCAGAACGAAACCAGCAACAAAACCCTGACGGATCTGGGAAAAACAGTACCGGTAGGGATAGACGATGAAAACGGCACCCTGAAAGTATCATTCATTGTTACGGCCCAATTCTATACGATAACGCCTACGAAAGAAAATGAAAAGTACATCAGCCTGATCAGGGAAGCGGTAAAAAACGAATCTCCAATCCAGGTGTTTATCAAGCCTAACACGCATGAAATTGCGAAAGTAGAAAAAGGAAGCGAAGAGGATATCCGCTTTTTCAAATCTGTCTATACCAAAAAGGTTAAAAACGAAACGAACAAATTAACAAGTGTTCTTCCCAATGTAGCTACATTAAACAGCATGTTTGCCCTGATCAAAAACCAGGCTTGCGGTACCTCTACAGCATCTTCACCATGCATTACATTCAGATATCCGGTAGACGGATGCTATGCCAGAGCTCACAAAATGAGACAGATCCTGATCAACAACGGCTACGACTGTGAAAAACAGTTTGTATACGGAAACTTAAAAGCCTCTACAGGTACTTGTTGTGTAGCATGGAGCTATCATGTTGCGATCCTTGTAAGTTATAAAAATGCATCCGGTGTTACAGAAAAAAGAATCATAGATCCTTCCCTTTTCCCTAGCGGACCTGTTACAGATACGGCTTGGAGAAATGCATGTATCAATACCAGCTGTGGATCGGCATCTGTATCTTCCTACGCCAATACAGCAGGAAATGTATATTACAGAAGCCCTACCAATTCTTATCTGTATGATAATAATTTAGTGAACACTAATTGTGTACTGACTATATTCTCACCATATTCAGGATGTTCACCATCACCGGCTCCTAGCGTTGCAAGCTGTGGATTCTAATTAACATAAACAGCTTCTGCCACTCTTATACTCAATGGCAGAAGCTGTTACTAAATATTTTTTATGAAAATCTGGACTTATATACTAATATTATTATTTATGATCACATCCTGTTCCGGCAGCTCAAGTTCACAGAACCTGACATGGTATAATAATTCAGTGATCACCAATGTCGCTGAAGACCCTGAAAAACCGGAAGAATTCACCCGTATATCTATCGGAATAAGTCCGCAGATTTTTTATTTGTCTAAAAAAGGAGCCGATTATACAACGCTTCTTGAAAAAACAAATCAAAGCCATAAAAGAGGAAAAGCTTATAATATTGGTATTGAAAATAATACGAATATTATAAAACAGATCAATGAAATCCCCTGATCTGTTTATCTCTTTTTTATCACACAACAGACTGCATCTAAAGCAGACTGAAGAATAAAATTAAATGATTACATCAAAATCCCTGACATATGAATGTCAGGGATTTTAATTTATCTTATAACCGAAATCCCCGCATCTACCTTAATTTCTGCTCCATGAATGTAAGAAGCCTCTTCCGAAGCCAGGAACAGTACGGTATTCGCAATCTCCTCCGGCTCCCCTTGTCTTTTAAAAGGAATAGTGGGAATAATATCGTGAACTGCACTTTCAATCTGCTCGGCATTCAAGCCTGTATTATTAAAAATATTGGTTTTAATATGTCCCGGGCTAACCCCGTTAACCCGTATTCCGCGTTCTGTAAGCTCCACAGCGAAAGTTTTGATAAAAGACTGCACTGCTGATTTTGCAGCAGAATAAACTGAAAAATTAGGCATTGTAATTTCAGTGGCCACAGAAGTATTGAAAATAACAGAACTTCCTTTTCCCATTAAAGGTAACATTTGCTGTACAGTAAAGAAAGAACCTTTTACAAGCACGTTGAAAAGCTCATCGAAATGCTGTTCATCCACATGCTGAATGGGAAAAAACTTTCCATAACCTGCATTTACAAAAAGCATATCGATAGTATCTGCATATTGTCTTACCTCCTGTTGCAGATTCATAAGGTCTTTCATATTTCCGGCATCAGAAACAATCCCGGATACTTCATCCCCCAGCTTGATTAATGCTTTGCTTACGGTTTCTTCACTTCGGCCTGTGATGATAACACGTCCTCCTTCACTTATAAACTGCTGTGCTGTTGCGAACCCCATCCCATTGGTTCCTCCTGTAACCAGGGCTGTTTTGTTTTTAAATCTATGCATTGTTTTTAATTATAAATTTCTACCACAAAGTTTCAAATAAAGAGCTTCACAAAAAATCCGGTTCCTGCTGAAAATAAAGAAACTAAAATTGATTGGTGACTTTAATTTGTTTTCTCTACAATCAGCATCAATTAAATCTATCAAAATTAAATTGCGTACAATTAAATTAAGTATACCTTTGTAAAAGAATTCATCGCCAGATTTTTTGAGGCATGACAAACACAAAAAAGTATAAATTTAAAATAATAGAAATGTCATTAATAGAAGACTTACAATGGAGACATGCTGTAAAAGCATATGATCCTTCAAAAAAAGTAACAGAAAAAGATCTTAACACTATTTTAGAAGCAGCAAGACTGGCTCCCACTTCATCAGGGCTTCAGCCATTCCGCGTTATCGTTGTAGAAAACCAGGAATTAAAAGAAAAGATGGTACAGGGAGCGCTAAATCCAGAAGTAATGAGAGACAGTTCCCATGTTTTAGTATTTGCTGCCTGGGACAGCTATTCCAACGAAAAAATCGATCAGGTATATGATTATCATACAGATGTAAGGGATTTGCCAAGAGGCCGCTTCGGAAGCTATACGGATAAGATAAAAGCAATGTACAATGCGCAGACCCCTGAAGAGCATTTTGCCCACACTGCCCGTCAGACTTATATTGCGTTAGGCTTGGCTATGGCACAGGCTGCGGAATTAAAAATCGACAGCACACCGGCGGAAGGGTTCAGCAATGAAGTGGTGGATGAAATTCTTGGTTTAAAAGAATTAGGATTAAAAAGTGTCAGCCTTCTATATCTTGGCTACAGAGATGAAGAAAACGACTGGCTGTCCACAATGAAAAAAGTAAGGGTTCCTATGGAGGAATTCATCATCAAAAAGTAATATATTACTACATCTTTCAACTTCAGCTTTATGGAAAATTCAAAATCACTACAACTAGAAAACCAGATCTGCTTTCCGCTTTATGTTATTGCCAAGGAGATCACAGGACTTTACCGTCCATTCCTTGACGAGATAGATATTACGTATCCGCAATATCTTGTGATGATGGTACTATGGGAGAATGATGGTCTTCCAGTGAACCATATTGGTGAAAAGCTGTTTCTGGACAGTGGAACTTTAACGCCTCTTCTTAAAAGGCTCGAGGCCAAAGGAATTATTTCCAGAAAGAGAAAAAAAGAGGATGAAAGAGTGGTTGAAGTCTTTTTAACGGAATCGGGAAGACAGTTGCAGCAGAAAGCCTGCGAGATTCCCGGAAAGATCCAGAACAAGATCGGTATAGAGACGGAAGATCTGCTTCATCTCAAAGAAACGATCTTAAAAATATTAAACAAAATAGAAAAATAAATGAAAACATTATATACAACAAAAGTTACAGCACAGGGCGGAAGAAACGGCCATGTGAAAAGTGAAAACGGAGTTTTGGAACTGGATGTAAGAATGCCTAAAGCCTTAGGGGGCGGCAATGATGACTTTGCTAATCCAGAAATGCTTTTTGCTGCCGGATATTCAGCTTGTTTTGACAGTGCTCTTAACAGGGTGATCAGCCTTTCTAAAGTAAAGACAGGTGAAACAACTGTTACAGCCAAGGTCAGTATAGGTCAGCTGGAAAATGGAGGTTTTGGGTTAGCAGCAGAGCTGGATGTAAATATTCCGGGGGTTTCTGTTGAAGAAGCACAGGAATTAACTGAAAAAGCGCACCAGATTTGCCCATATTCTAATGCGACGAGAAATAATATGGAGGTGAAACTTTCGGTTACGAATAACTAAGTTTAATTCCTTTTTAATAAAAAAATCTGTTTCTTTGGAGACAGATTTTTTTGTTTAATAAATTGTCTACAATGGCTTAGAATTAAAAATTGTTTTCAAACTAAAATTATTTATTTACTGCAATCATTTTATGAAAAACCGTAAACAAACATTCAAAATATTTATTATCATTCTGTTTTTATGGCTGTGTGGACATTTGATTTATATAACTGTTGATGGTTTGACAGACAAAAATAGGCATGCAGATATCGCTGTCATTTTAGGCAATACAGTAAATGAAGATGGAACACTTTCAGAAAGGCTTGAGAAACGTATGGAATGTGGACTTAATCTTTATCGTCATGGACGAGTAAAAAAAATATTAGTCAGTGGCGGATTTGGAAAAGAGGGATTTTACGAAGGAGACAAAATGAAAGAGTATTTAATTAAAAACAAAGTACCTGACAGCCTTATAATCGTCGATAATTTGGGTAACAACACTCTTGCAACCGTAAACAACACTCTTAAATTAAAAGACAGTTTAAAGTTTCAAAGTTTAATTGTTGTTTCTCAATATTTTCACTTGACAAGAACTAAAATGTTATTTAGGAAGCAAGGTTTTAAAAACGTAAGCAGTGTAAGTCCTCGATATTTTGAATTGAGAGACCTATATTCGTTACTGAGAGAATTTGTGGCTTATTATATAGGATAAGGTATTACAAAATGACCGATTATCTCGTTGCTGAATCACTCTTTTTAAAAGCATTCACTTTTTTGCAAGAATTATTTTTCTCCCTCTCTTTTTTATCTAAAATCAAGCTCCCAAAAAGATGGTCAATCTCATGGAAAATAACAGCTGCAGAGCCTTTCGCAATTTCAGAAACCTGTTTCTTATGGGAGCAAATAAATACAAACAGCATGGACATTAGCTTTTTAATTATTTTTATTCTAGGCATCCTATTCCTGACCATTAAATATTATACTCCAAAAATAAAGGGATATATTGGAGAGCGCAGGGTTTCTGAAACCCTGAAAAGGCTGAATACTGATAAATATATTGTCCTGCATAATATTGAATTAAATATCAAAGGCTCCACCTCACAAATAGATCACATCATTGTTTCAGATTACGGGATATTTGTAATTGAAACTAAGAATTATAAAGGCTGGATTTTAGGCTATGAGAAAGACAGGTACTGGTTTCAGGTGATTTATAAATACAGACGTAAGTTTTACAATCCTGTTTTACAGAACCAGGGTCATATCTATGCTTTAAAGCATGTGCTGAAAAATTATAAATATCTGAGATATTATTCGATAGTTGCTTTTACAAAAAGAGCAACCCTTAAGACCAAAACATATACGGATGTTGTTTATACCAATAAGTTAGTCAAAACAATTAAAAAATATGATTCAGCTTACATTAACGAACAAACCAAGAAAGAAATTGTCGCAACAATTCTCACGGCAAGAACAAACAACCGGAATCAAGATAAAAAAATAATAGCCAATGCTAACATCTACAAAAATGGTTCATGCCCAAACTGCGGAGGCAATCTTATCAAAAGAAATGGTAAACATGGATTTTTTTTGGGTTGTGCTAATTTTCCGAAATGTAAATACACAAGAAATGAAAAGCAATCCTTTTATTAAACATTATCTCGTCGTTGAATCACTCTTTTTAAAAGCATCCACCTTTTTATAAGAATCGTTTTTCTCTTTTTCTTTTTTATCCGAAATCAGGATGCCGAAAAGATGGTCGATTTCATGCTGAAAAATTACAGCCGTAAAACCTTCTACAATCTCCGAATACTTCTGCCCTTTCAAATCCACATATTCCAACTGGATTACTTTACTTCTGTAAAACTGATCTCTGAATTCTGGAATAGAAAGATCTCCTTCCGGACCCAGATTCTGTAATTCTGACCTCCAGACAATCACGGGATTGATAAAATATTCCAGAGGATTTCCTTCTTTGTCAAAACGCTGTACCCAGATCACTTTTCTGTTGATTCCGACCTGTGGTGCAGCAATTCCCACTCCGCCGTCTGTTGAAAGAAGAGACGCCTTCATTCTTTTGACCAAAGTTGCGGTATTGGAATCAACGGGATCAATTTCTGTTGAAAGATTTAATAAGGTTTTATGCTGATGAGAATCTGTAGTCTGATAAATCGGTAATGCTGTGCTGATGTCACCCTGATTAATAAGCGAAATCTCGTTTGAAGTCAGTTTTTGAGCATTAATGAAGCCGATCAAAAAGATGAATAGAAAAGGTATTTTTTTCATGAGGATGATTTGCAGTGTAAAGATAGATATTATTCCTTAAATAAGGCTGTTGAGCTAAAGCCCTTATCAGATTAATATTTTAGAAAACGGGCTAAAGCCCGTCCCTATTGAATTTTAATATACTATGCTTATTTTTAATAAATATAAGACTTCGACTCCGCTCAGCCTGACAACGCTAATACTTTCCGTAAATATTTATCCACTGTCAGGCTGAGCGGAGTCGAAGTCTTTTTATAATTACAAACTTCCCAGTTTAAAAGACCTTCTGCATTTTAAAATGTTTTCGTCATATCCGCCGGAATGATCAGGTTGAAATCTGTCGGGATATACTCTTTTGCAGGAACTTTCAGCTCCGGATCCTCGGATTCAAAAACAGAGATCACCGCCATTTTAAGGTTCGGATTCTTCTGCTTGATATACCAGTAAATCCCTCCGAATTCCTTACTGTGGTAGTTTCCGTTGTAATGGATAAAAGTTTTTCCGGCCTGCATGCTTTTCAGGATAGATTCAGCCATGGTTGCATCTTTTGTGGCCTGGGCCGAAATGAAGTTCATCACTTTGGTTCCTTCGGCATGGTCGCCCATCATTGCTTTCATTTCCTGATATCCCGGTGTATCCAGAGTTACTTTGATCGGGAGCTGTGCAATGTAGGTTTTCTCTTTCTCACTTAATTTATTCAGAGATTCCAAGCCTTCTTTTGCGGTTTGAGAAGCATATCTTCTTGGAATATTAGTCGCTATAAAGTTCAGGTTTTTAGTTTTGGCAAAATCGACCAACGGTTTGTAGTCTGTGGCATAATTGTTCCACAACCTGGCGGAATCTTTCAATGTTTTGGCATCAAAAGTTCCACTCAGATACTTGTTCAGCTGAGCCTGGTTATCTCTTTCGAACATTTCTGCCCCAAGAATAATCTGTCCGTTTTTCTTTTGGAATATCCCTTCCGTCACTTTCAGCTGAAGCCAGTGATTGATAGAACTGTTGTGATTCTCCCCAAAGAAAACAACATCATATTCAGCCAATTCTTTGATCAGTTTATCTGTTTTTACTTCCTTCCCTTTCTTGTCATAAAACTGGTAGGCTTTAAAATCCTGTCCGCTTAGAGAACAGAAACCGGCCAATAAAATGACTATAAAAATATTTTTCATTTTTATTTATTTAAATACAAATTACACAAATGTTTTTCACAAATATCACAGATTTTTATGCTTATTTAAACCACAAAAGTCACAAAAGTTTTTAATTGATTTAAACACTTTAGCACACTTTATTTTTAAAAAGTTTTAATATTTTGAAAACAATAAGAACACATAAGCAGAAAATCAAAGATTTTTACAGAACTTAAGTGTACTTTATATACGCGATATATTAAACTTAAAATAACTAAAGTGTTTAATAAGCTTTTGTGACTTTTGTGGTTTAAAAAGCTTGCAAATCAAATTTACCTTTTCTCAGGCAAATCCAGCGATCTGCTTTAAAAACAAAAGGCCGCCTTGAATTAAAAAACAAAACGGCCCATTCAAAATCATCTAACTATTTATTTCTCTAATTCTGCTACAAGATCTTTCCATTCCTGCAGCTCAGGAATTCCAGGTTTCCTTTTTCCGAAGAACTGAACAATAAAGTCTCCTTCTTTGTTGAATACTTCAATAGCTGTTACTTCCCCGTCTTCAGTAGGTTTTTTAACGATCCATGCTTCAGCGATCTTCGTCACATCCAGATGTAAGTTGAAATCCGGATCCATTACATTGAACCATTGCTGATGCCATAGTGTTTTCTTCACATTTCCTGTATGAATCTGGATAATTCCTCTGTTCCCAACGAATACCATGATCGGAATATTCTTTTCTGAAGCATCTTCCAGAACATTCACCACTTTAGAATTATCAATTTTTTTGGCGAATCCTTCCGGAGCCAGTCTTAGCGCCTGGGTTCTGCTTACCCCGAATTTTCTTGTCATCATAAAGAAATCATGAGTATCCTTTAATTCTGTCCATGCTTTTTTGAATCCTTCAGCATCGATCTCAGCATCTGCTTTTTCAGGAGATTTTGGAGCCACAGCTTCGATAGTGAAGGCTTCGTTCTGGTCTTCCGCCTTGAATTTTTCCACAATAGCATCAAAGGCTGCTTCGTCACTGTTTTTAGTCAGGTAGATCTTGTGAAGAGCAAGGCCGTCTTTTCCAAAGAACTGAAGGCTTTTTTTGTCTCCTTCCACTACGGAAAACGCAGATTTCCAGTGGTTAAGGAATATTCTGAGATCAATATCCTCTCCTACAAAAAGCTGTGCATGCGGGCTGCTGAAATCACCGTTCTGGTAAATTCCTTTTCTTTCATGCACACATTCGTCGTTTCGTGTCAGAGCCATTACTTTGCCCAGCTGTTCTGCTTCGGTAAGGATGGCAGGAAATTCAGGTTTAAGTACTGTTACTCCTTCCCCTATGCTTGTTGCCAATAATTCAGCTTCGCTTACCCCCAGCTGTGTTGCAGCATTTCTTATTCTTATATGTGGATTTTCTGCTTTCAGAGCCTCCCATTTTTCCTTTAAATCATTAACTAATGTGCTCATTATTTTATTTTTTTATGGTTAAAACTGTATAAATTCTATGGATGGTTTCGTTTCCTGATTTGCTTTGTATATCTTCTTCTTTTTCAGAAATTTTCATTCTCTGAAAGTGGCTTTTGGAAACAAGCTGCTCCATTTCGCTATTGCTGTACATGGTAAATCCATATTCTGTAAACGGCAGCGTTTCCATGAATTTTTTCTGTCCGAAAGTAAGAACGAAAGTCCCGTCCTTTTTTAAAACCCTGTAGATCTCATTGAGAAACTCAACCGGATTTTCCCAGAAATAAACGGTGTTGACTGTGAATATTTTATCAAAAGTTTTGTATTCAAAAGGAAGTTTTTTTCCTTCATACAGTACAAAATCTGCCTGGCTTTCAAAGTCTTTGTTCAGCTTTCTGGCTTCATTGTACATGGTTTCAGAAATGTCTACGCCTGTATATTTCAGGTTCCGGGCTCTGCTTAAGATATTCTTAAGGTGTCCGGCATTGCCGTGTCCTATTTCAAGGATGTGCTCATCATCTTCTATTAAAAGCGTTTTGATGCTTTCTAATGTCATGCTGATGTTGGTAGTGTTCATCATCTCACCGATCTCTATTCCTTTTTCTCCCTGTGGATGGGCGAGATGCTGCGCGAGGATTTTTAATTCATCTTTTTCCATGGTTATCCAAAAATGATCATTGGGTTATTGGTAATAGGGTGTCCGCAGATGGTGCATGGGAAATTGTACGCCTGACTGATTGTTTCGGCGGTAAATACTTCCTGTGGCGTTCCGTATGCGGAAACCTTTCCTGATTTCATTAATAAAATTTTATCGGCAAACTGTGCGGCAAGATTCAGATCATGCAGGACAACTATAGCACTGTTGGCCTTTTTAGTGAATTTTTTAATGATCTCTAAAGCTTTGTACTGATGTTTTATATCTAAATTGTTCAAAGGCTCATCCAGAAATACCAGTTTGTGGGCAATTTCATTTTCCAGCTGGGCCATTACTCTTGAAAGATGGACACGCTGTTTTTCTCCTCCGGACAACGTATTGTATTCCCTGTCTTTCAGATGAAAAATATCGGTTTCATACATCATTTTATTGGTCGCTTCAAGATCTTCCTTATGTGGCTGCGAATCAAAATATGGGTAACGTCCCATCATAACCACGTCTTTTACATCCAGAGGAATTTCGTTGGAATTATGCTGTGAAAATTTAGACTTATGCTGAGACAATATTTTTACTTCCCAGTTTGAAATGGATTTTTCCTTGAATAAAATCTCCTGTTTCCCCTGTTTTATTTCATTAGCCAAAACACTGAGAAGACTTGATTTTCCGGCTCCGTTAGGCCCTACGATTGCTAAAAATTCGCCATACCCTAAAGAGACATCAACGCCTTCAAGAATATGGAAATCCTTGTGAAGATAATTGATCTGATGCGCTTTTATCATTAGAGTGATTTTTTAAATTTAATTAAAATGGCTATAAAAACAGGTCCTCCAATTAATGAAGTCAAAATACCGATCGGCAATTCTGATGGTGCCACAATGCTCCGACTGAATGTATCGGCTATCAACAGTAAAATGCTTCCCAAAACCGCTGACAATGGTAAGATGAAAACATAATTTGATTTAAATAAAAGTCTTAAAATATAAGGTACGATAAGACCTACAAAACCAATGGTTCCTGAAAATGCCACACAGGTTCCCACCATTAATGAAGTGATGATCACAATCTGCTTTTTCAGTTTTTCAACGTTTATTCCTAAATGCTGGGCATCTCTTTCTCCTAACATCATTGCATTGAGTGCTTTTCCTTTTGGAAGCAAAATTGCGTAAGAAATAACGATCACTACGGCCAAAACAATATTCTTTGTCCAGGTAGCAGCAGCAAGGCTCCCCATATTCCAGAATGTAAGATCTCTCAGCTGTTCATCTTTTGATATATAAATAAGGAATCCTGTAATGGAAAAGCCGATGGATGTGATGGCCACACCGCTTAACAGCATCATGACAACATTGGTTTTTCCGGCGCTTGTAGAAATCCTGTATACAAGCATCATGGCTGATAAAGCACCTAAAAAAGCTGAAATACCTACCAGTGAAAACTGAACCACTTCAGGAAGATATTGTTTGAAATGCCCTCCTAAAACAATGGCAATGGCAGCCAGTAACGTTGCTCCGGAAGTTAAACCTATTGCTTCACCTGTCGCTAAAGGATTTTTGAACAAGCCCTGCAGGCTTGTCCCTGAAACAGCAAGCATACTTCCTATCAGAATAGCCATGATAATTCTGGATGCTCTTACATCCCAGATCACATATTGATCGCTTAAAGATAATCCCGGGTCCCCTTTTATAAATTGCCATAAAACCTTGAAAGGTGATGTCCCTCCAAAGTCATAGACTCCTGTATTAAGTGCCAGTACCGCTATGATCGCAAGCAGTACGGCACCTATAGTCAGATAAAAGTATAGTTTACTTTGTGTTCTCAATTAGAAGTTTGTTTAATCCTACTGCTGCTTCTCCTAGTCTAGGCCCGAAACCTGAAACCAATCCTCCGTCCATTGCGATGATCTTTTTGTTTTTACCTGCGTTGGTCTGTGCTACGCCCGGCATTTTAAGAGCTCCGTCGTTTCCACCGGCTCCCTGAAGCCCTGTTTCAAAGAAGAATAAAATATCAGGATTAGCTTTTATAACCGCTTCCGGTGTCAATGGCTTGAAATCTTCAAAATCGCTCACCGCGTTTTCTCCGCCGGCAAGACCAATCAGAGAGGCCATAGGTGTATTTTTACCTGCAACCATCAGCATATTTCCTCTTGCGTAGATGAACAATACTTTTGGCTTTTTAGCAATGGGCTGGATCTGTTTCAGATCAGCATCGATCTTATCGTTTAATTTCTGATAATCTGTATTTCCTATTGCTTTGGCTACGTCAGCAATCAGCTTTTTAGTTCCTTCTACCGTGTATTCCTGCTTGAAAATCTCAGCCTGGATTCCTGAAGACCTGATCTTCGTCATCAATTCAGGGTTGAGATCTTTTTCTGAAGCTAAAATCAAAGTAGGACTTACCGCCATAATCGGCTCGATCGTCATGGATCTTACGTGTCCAAGGTCTTTAGCCGTAGCTTTCAATGTTGAGGGATAGGTGCTGGTAACATCTGTTCCTACAATTTCTTTCTCGTGGCCCAGCGCGCTTACAATTTCTGTAATTCCGCCGCTTAGGGTAACGATTTTGTTATTGGTTTTCGGAGCTTCAGAAGATACCTCTGTTGTATTCTCTTTTTTAGCACCTTCTTCTTTTTTGCATGAATATACTGCCATCAGAATGGAAGCTGCAAGGATTAATTTTTTCATGATATACTATTATTTGATTATTATAAAGGGTCAAATTCGAAATTGGTAGTGCCGCGGTGCCCGTCTTCGCTCTTCATGGTATTGAATCTTAGCTTAAAGTAAAATCCTTCTGCATCTTTCAGAACAAAAAAGCGGTCTGCATAAACATGCGGCTGCGGGTTATCCGTTGTTCCCGTAGTAGTTCTCCATTTGTCGCCAAGAGCTCTCTGATCGTTAAATACAAACTTTGTCTGATCCACATCTCCTAACTTAAAGGAATTGTAGGCCTGATCAAGATTTCCTGCCGGGGTTACCTGATATACACCTACCCCACTAAGGGTATTTGTTATCACAAAGTCTGCAAAGAAATAGCTTCCCGCACTTACACCAGGCGCTGTAAACACTTCATTGGTAAACGTGGTAAAACCGAGATCCCAATCTTTTTTCTTAGGCTGAATTTTTACAGCTGTCCCTGAATTAAAATTGAAAAAAGTAAAATTGTAATCTGTATCCTTCGGTACAAAATATTCACTGTAAGTTGTTGTATTTCCTATATCAGCGTAACGTATTTTGTATCCGTTCAGTGCTCTGAAAATCTGAATTTTTTTCCAGCCTCTGGCAGCACCTGATAAGCTAACCGAACCTGGCCCGATATTATCAGGAGAAGGAATATCTCTTCCCAGATTTAACAGGTAAACAGGATTTTCCGCATCATTTTCCTTAATGGGTTCAATTCCTGAAGTCTGAGTAAGGAAATTACCATTCGGGTGGTCAATGTATTGCATATTGGCAGGATCAAATGTACCCACCATTGCACTGCCTTTAAGAGTTGCAACGTCTGCTTCTGTTACCGTTTTAATATCCGTTTTGTTAGGTACTTTTGCCACTGTCATGGCAAGAGAACTGTTGATCACTACATGAAATCCGTCACCGGTATAGAAGCCCAGATCCCAGTCTGTCCTTTTATTGACAGAAGGTTTTTCATAATCACTTAAATCTATCCAGACCTGATTCGGTTCGGTAGCGCCTCCTACTTTTACTTCTACTACAGATCCTGTAATTGGCGGTGCCGGAACAGGATCCTCATCAGCAGAAACACAGGACTGTAATGCGACAGCTGAAAAAAGGGCGAATATTTTTAAATAGTTCATAAGGGTAACTTTTTAGAATTGATATATTAATCTCGCGAAATAACTTCTTCCATAATACAGATTAAGACGGTCAGCCGCTCCGTTATGGGCAGTTCCGGCAGTCGCTGTAGTGTTGAGACTGGTCACGTCAAATATATTTTTCACTCCCACAGACAGTTCCATATGATCTTTCCAGAACGGCTGGCTTAGGATAAAGTCCATCATATGAAAATCATCTGTTTTTCCCAGCCTGAAACCGGTTGCTTCACTTTCCATTACATAATTTCTTCCAGGACCTGTATATTTATAGTAGAGAGCAAAAGCAGTTTTGGTATTTTTTAATGTATAGTTTGCTGATGCTCCTGCCTGAACAAGGTACTGGTAGTCTGTAGGTGATGTATGATAGAGACCGTTCAGGGCAACTGAAGTTCCGCTTACAGAACCTCTTAAGGATAATGCAAGCTGATCTTTTTTAAAGTCGACATTCGCCGAGAACAGCATATTTCTGTACTTGTCCATATTCATATACTTGTAAGTGGAAGGATCTTTTACCAGTACCATTTCAATTCTGTCCCGTACATCCAGATATAATGCGTTAACGCTGTATGCAATTTTCCAGTCATTTGCCATAAAATTCTGATCCCAGAAAGCTCCGGCTGAAAAACCTTTTTCAGGGTTCAGATCAGGATTTCCCTGTACATCGTGATTGATATTCACGAAATACGTATAAAGCTCATCGTAGGTTGGAAAGCGGTTTGCAGTACCTGCCACAGCCCTTAAGCTGGAATTTTCAGAAGTTTTGTATCTCGCAGAAAGAGAATAATTAAACTGATTATCAAAGTTTTCACTTACAGAAAGTCTTGCGCCTGGCCTTACAGAAAATTGGTCTGAAATATTCCATTCTGCCGAAAGGAAGTTGGAATAGGTAAAGATCTTCCTTTTCACCGCTTCGCCGAAGAAATCTCCGGCAATGAGCGCTGCATATCCATTGGTATAGTCCAATTCGTAGCCAAGCTGGAAATCAAACGTTTTATTATTGAGGAAATTACTGAACATTCCCCGTGAATAGATCACATCAGTTTTGTAGTATGACCTGTCTTCCCTGCTGATTCTGACAGATCTGTTTGGAATATCATAGTTATAGTCATGGTATTTTCTGTCTTGGTTCTGATAAGAAAAGTCTCCCATATACCGGATATTCCCAATATGGGTCTGAATATTAAACTGATGTGCCCAGCGTCTGGTATTATACTCACGGTCTATACTTTCGTAAAGTGCACCCCCCGTTCCATCGTTCAGAGGAATCCTGTTAACTTCCGGATTGTAGAAGTTGAATTTTTCGTACAGATAAGACAGCTTGTAGTAGAAAGATATTTTATTTTTCGAATACCTTATTAATGCAGAGGCATCATACTGATCTTTCGGATTCCATTCAAAGCCTCTTTTATTATCTCTTTCAAAATATTTATAGCCTTTGCTCTCCCCTTCATAGCCCATAAACTGGTTATGGTTAAAACTGATGTTCGCAAACCAATTATTATCTATATTATAATCTACATTAAGGTTCTGGATATGCCTTCCGTTTCCTTTTTTCTTCAGGTCGTAATTATCCCTTACGGTTTCCTCCTGCAGAGAAGCTCTTACGCTTATTTTTTTTGTGTTGCTTTTTTTGGTGATAATATTGATAACACCGGCTACTGCTCCGTTACCATATTCTACTCCCATACTTCCCTTTACAACTTCAATTCTCTCTATATTATTCAGTGAAAGTTTAGTAAGGTCAATGTTGCTTCCCAACCCTGTATCCCCTACAACCGGGATATTATCTATAAGTACTTTCACGTAATTGCCGTCAAGCCCCATCATATTGGCCGTAGAGTTTCCCGATCGGGTGTCCGGGGTAATCTGGATATTAAGGCTTTGATTTAAAACATCTGCCACATTCGTAGCTGCCATATTTTTTATCTGCTGGGCGTCTATAACTTCAACTTTATATATTGATTTATTGATGGACTGCTGTGTGTACTGTCCTGTAATGACAACTTCCTCTATTTTATTTTTATTAAGAGAATCTTTTTCTTGTGCATTCATCCAAAGGGCAATGGACAATGATAGAACGGAAAGCACTTTCTTCTTCATAGAGTAAAAATTTCCGCAAATATAATGCTTTATTTAGAATAGTTAAAAATAAATACTTATTTTTGTAGAACAATTCTAAATAAAAATAACGTTATGAATTTAAAACTACTTTTAGGAACATTAATGTTTACGGCTTTTACAGCGAATGCACAAGTAGCTACGCTTAATGAAAATTTCAACAGCTTTACTATTGGAACTACGACCTTCCCTCAAGGTGGCTGGTCTGCCATCGTTGCTCCGATAACCGGTGCATTTCCTCCAGCACCACCGAGAATGATTGTAGCTGCCCTTGAAAATGACAATACGCAGAGATTTATCCAGTCTTATGCCGGAAATAATGCAACAGCTCCTTCTTATCTGATTTCTCCACAGATTGAGACTCCTACAGGAAATAAGACACTAACTTTTACCACTACTTTGGTTTCTCCGTCTCCCGGCCCGGGAACTATTCAGATCGGTGTGGCATCAAATCCAACTGATATGTCGACTTTCGTGCCTGTAGGGAATCTTATCAATGTAACTACAATTGGGGTAAACCAAAATATAAGTATTCCTATTCCTGCATCCGCAGGTTCCTATATCGTTTTTAAATTCACCCCAACTGCTACTCACGTAGCTGTACAGATAGATGATGTCGTTTACAACACTTCCACTACTTTAGGGGTAAATGATACTGCTACATCTAAAGAGAACTTCAGGTTTGCTGTAAATGCGGACAATACTTCTTTAGAGTTTCTTACCAGAACAGAACCCAGAAAGATCGAAGTTTATTCAGCTGCAGGACAAAAAGCAGCGGAAGGAAAATTAAAAGGACAGAAATTTGATATCAGCGGACTTCACACCGGCGTTTATTATATGCTGGTAGAAACTTCAGAAGGTTCTATAGTGAAATCTAAATTCATTAAAAAATAAGGTTTTATTAGACTAGTATTATGCCTTTATGAAGCCGGCCGGAACTATTTTCCCGCCGGCTCTTTTTGAGTAAAGCAACCGATTCTCATAAAATAAACTGAGTTCGGGATAAGAGATTTCTGTTCAGGTTAAAACAATAAGTGTCAAACAGGATAAAAATCATGTTTTTATTTAGAATGATTAAAAATAATTAATATATTTTTGTAGAATCATTCTAAATAATAATTCAAAAATAAGTTATGAAAACAAAACTATTATTGGCTTCGGTACTGGCTCTTTCTGTTCAGCAGACTGTCCTGGCACAAACCGATGCATTAGGATACACGCAGGCAAATATGACGATGGGACCTTCCTACCAGAATCGTGTGTTTTTCAACCTTTCCGACGGCAATATGGCATCTCAGCCAGCGAATACCTGGGATGTCGCTTTTTACAGAAATTCCAGCTTTGCATTCGGATCAAGGGTTAACGATGCTCTGAATATTGAAGTGTATACAGCTTCTACGAATTTAGCAGACTGGGATAATATCAATATCAGCAATATCGCAAACTGGGGCGAACCTCTGTACAACCCTGACCAGACAACTGACTTAAGCCAGGGTGCTTTTGAGCAGGGCCCTGTTACGTCACCCAATCCTAATATTCCGTCAACAGGCTGGGGAGTGTACAATTCTTTAACTCATCACATTGAAGGGAAAGCTATTTTTGTCTTAAAATATACCACATCCAACACTTATATCAAATTTGCTATTGAAGATGCTTTTGCAGGATATACCTTCAGATATTCCAAATGGAACGGAACGGCATGGGGGCCTACTGAAACAAGAACTATAGCCAACGGATCGGATGATGCTTATTTCAACTACTTCTCATTTACCACAGGGGCAAAGGTTCTTAATATGGAGCCGTCCAGAAGTGCATGGGACTTTATGTTTACGAAATATTATACTTTCTATAATAATATGATGATGTATCCTCTTACAGGAGCTATTCAGGGTCCCAGTGTGAAAGTAGCAAAAGTACAGCCTGAAACACAGGAAACAGCATCATTCGCTACTCCCGCCGACAGTAATTTCTCTTCAAACCTTACCACAATCGGCCATTCATGGAAAGGAATCGGAAATGTCTATAATAATGTAGTGTATTATGTAAAAAAAGGGAATGATTACTACAGAATGTACTTCACAACCAACGGAGGTGCTACGACCGGAGATATGTATTTCAAATACAAAAAGATCACGGCAACTTTAGGAATAACGGAAGTGAGCAAAAAAGCTTCTTTCGGGATCTATCCAAACCCTACAACAGCTGATAAAAAAGTAAGTGTGCTTTTTGATGTGAAGGAAAAGACTAATAATAAAGGAAGCATCGAAGTGTATGATCTTGCAGGGAAAAAGGTATATACTGCAGAGCTTACCAATCAGGCCGGCTTCTACAAACAGGATCTTAACTTATCTCATCTTACTGCAGGAAATTATCTGGTAAAAATTACTTTCGGGGGCAGTACGGAAACGAAAAAGCTTATCGTAAAATAAACTCAATTTTACTACTTTCTATTTTTTTCTAATCAAAAGGCGGTTTCAGAATCTGAAACCGCCTTTTATATGTGTTTGAATTTAAAAATTAAAGAATTTAAAGATTAAAAGATTTTGAATTAATAAATCTTAAACCCCTTATAAACCTCTGCAGAGCTTTCCATCATTTTTGAAGCATCTCTGCGGAAATCGAGAAGATGATCCTGTCCGTTGTGTCTGTTGTGGTGATCAACACTTTCCCACAACTCGATCAGAAAAAAAGTTCCTTTATTATCTTTGTCTTCAATAAGATCATATTGAAGGCATCCTTCTTCTTTTCTGGTCTCTTTTACGAGGTTCTGGAAAAGTTCCACAGCATCCATCAGGTAGTTTTCGTTAAACTTAAAAAGCGCTACTATATACAAATTCATATTCTATTATTTAGGGTGTAAAAGTAGAATATTTTCAAAGCTAAAAATGTTTTTGAGGTATTTATTTTTCTGCAAAGCCCATAAGTTTTTACTTGAAAACTGATTTATAAATAGTTATGGAGCTCATTACAATAACAAGAATTCCGATGATCACAAACATTTTTTTAACAGGAAGTTTTGCCGTAAGCATAGCGGAAAAAGGAGCAGTGATGATCCCGCCTATCAAAAGGCCAAGGATGATATTCCAGTGCTGGATTCCAAGAGTAAAAAAGAACGTCACTGCAGCAGTGATGGTCAATATAAATTTGGCAACGGTAGAACTGCCAACTGCAAATCTGGGCGTGAACGCATTTTTGATAAGGGTTCCGGTAACCAATGGGCCCCAGCCTCCTCCTGCAAATGAATCGATAAAACCTCCGATCACGCCAAGTCTTGTAAGGTTGGTTTTTCTTTTCATCGCCTTATTCTGCTTATTTTTAAAGGCATTGGACAGGATCTGAATTCCCAGATAAAGGGTATAAAAAGCAATAAGAGTTTTTGTTATCTTGGCATAATACTCTCCTAAATAGGTCAGACTAACCGCACCAATAATTGCTCCTATTACCGCTGGAATTGCCAGTTTTTTAACCAGATTCTTACTCACATTTTTAAGTTTAATATGGCTCAGACTTCCTGCAGCTGTGGTAAAACTTTCAGCGGAATGGATACTGGCACTTACAATATGAGGCGGAATATTCAGAAACAAAAGAGTTGTTGTACAGATCACTCCATAGCCCATGCCCATGGATCCGGCTACAATTTCCGCGAAAACACCGACCAAAAGCATCCAGTAAAAAATATAGTGATCTTTAGCTAATATATTCAGCAGCTCGTCCATATATCCCAGTTCATACATGGATACAATGGCGATCAGCAGTACCGCAGCCGTAATAAAGAATATATTGAGTCTTATCTGGATTTTTCTTGAAATTATCATATTACAATATCATTACAGCTCCTGCCTTACCGTTTGATTCAGATTTTGTGTCATCCCTATTCCGGAATCCAAAAAATGAAATAAAGCGGTACCCAGTGTTGGTTAAAGCATTTGGCTTACTGCAAATATCAAATAAAAATATTATCCTACCAAATAAGTAGACTATTTATTCAAAAAAAAGGACCGGATCAATCGATCAGATCCATCAAAGTTTTTTTCTCAAGAATATTCAGCGATGCATCCCGGACTTCTATAAGTACATCATGCAGTCCGCAATGCTCTTCATTGCAGTCTTCGCATTTTTCATAAAAATTTAGACTGACGCACGGCAGCATGGCAATGGGACCATTTACGAGACGAATGATCTTTGCCAGCTTTACATTTTCAGGATTCCCTTTTAAAAAGTACCCGCCTCCTTTTCCTTTTTTACTATCAAGGATATCCGCTTTTTTCAGTTCGAGCAGAATATTTTCTAAAAACTTCAAAGGAATCTTCTTATGTTCCGCAATTTCGGAAATAAGTACCGGGCCATCATTCCTTTTTTCTACAAGGTATGAAAGCGCTTTAAAAGCATATTGGGATTTTTTTGAAAGCATTACAGCAAAAATAAGAAAATAGTTTGAATTATATAAATGAAGAAATAATGATCGTAAAAGCTAAATTCTCTAATTGATACATTAACTTTTATAACGTTGTTCCTTTTGTATTAAATTCTTAAGTTTGCTCATATGTTCAGTAAACAAGAAGCACAGCAACTAAAAAAGGAGTTTTGGACGGCATTTGGAAAGTCTTTTCCAAGAAAATGGATTCTGTATGATACCAAGATCAAGGATTTGTCATTTAAATTTCATGCCGATAATAAAAAAGCAACGGTTTCATTGGATATAGAAATGAAAGATGAGCTCTTCCGGAATGCTTACTATGAAAAGATATGGTCTCTGGAAGACATCCTGAAAGATTTTATAGGCGATTTTCAAAAGGAGGAACATTTTACCCTTGATAACGGAAAAGTAATCAGCAGGATCTGGGTTGAAAAACATAACGTTTCTATATTCAATAAAAATACATGGCAGGAAACTTTCGAATTTTTTCGGGAGAAAATGGATGGTTTTGAAAGGTTTTATTATGAATATGAGGATTTTATAAAAGATGTTTAGCCGATACTAATGATTCTCACGTGAATAGCTTTGTATTTGTTAAAAAGAACTTTGCCTATAGCTCAATAAATGTTCACATCTGAAAACTAAACTGCTGTTCGCAATTTATTAACAAAAAATTCTTATTATAAAAGCCGGATATAACCCTGTAATTCTCTGATTTTAAATATATTTGCACTTACAAAAACTAACCCATGAAAACAGAATACAAAGATGAGAATTTTAAGCTCAAAGACAGTCCGCATGCCTTGAGAAAAAATTCAGATGGTACGGACATTTTTTATTTTATCAAAATCTTAATAAGCAAAGTCATTCCGACTTCTTCATTGCACCCTCCTGGTTTATGAATAAAGAATTTCTATCGTAATCAAGAAACATTACAGAATATAAAAATGGCCCTGAAAATGCAGTACTATAATCTCACAAATAAATTGCTTTAAATTCTTTATCATCAACATAAAAGCATCTAAAAACCTAGCAATAGAAGGAAAACCAATACACTGATAACACAATACATATTAACTACTAACCATGAAAAAAGTATATAAAAACATTTTTGGAGAAGTGATTTCAAAAGCGAAAGCTGAGAAACTTGACGATTATCATTTATATTATTATGAAAAAGACTCCGAAGTGCTGAAAGAAATTGAGTTTCTCACTGAAGATGAAGTATACAACATCCATTATTTTATGAGTCACGATGAGGATGAAGAGCAGGTTATCAATTATCTGAAAGAGAAATCTGATCTTTTCGATATTGAAAAGAGGGAATCTGCCGGAGACCTCATCATTGCCACCAACAAAATATATTCATTAACCGTAGATGAAAAGCCTCTGATCTCAAAAACGGTTTTTTATCACGATGATCCTGAAAACTTTATCTGTTCCCAAATCCTGGACTCGGAAACACTGGAGCCTATACCGGAAAGAACAACCAAATGCTGGTATACTTCTGATGAAAATGGCGAAAAATATGCTGCCATAGAATTCAGCTACCAGGAAGACGGAAAACTGGAGCTGGCTATAGATAAAACACCTAATCCTGATAATGATCTGGAATGGGAACATTATGAATATTCCACTTTTAAGGATCTGCAGAAGAAAATTCCAAATGATATAAGCTACTATAAGACCGCCCGTCTGCTTCCTGAGGCTGTAGAACAAGAGTAATAAGAGGGTCTTTTTCAATAAAATTAAACATTTCTTATATTTCAGCTTACTCAAAATAAACATTGCCGGGTTCAAAAGTAATCTGGAAGCCGGAGCAGATAAAAATGTAAAATCTTAACCTAAAAACCGCTCTGGGCTATGCGAAACATCGGATGTGAAAGCATATTGTTCCTGCTTTGTAAGATTTAGCAATAGTTTAGAAATATTTCATAAAAAAGAGAAACCTCCTGGTTTCTCTTTTTTGTTTTTAATTATATTTTGTAGAATAGCAATCTCCAATAAAATACGTCACATTCTGTCGCTTTCCCGTAATAATTTTGCATTATATAAATGATAAAACTCACATTAAATCTCCGTAACGAGATTTGAAAGGCCGTTGAAAAATGTTAAATTCGCAGCCTCAACCAAACTAACCGTAAAACTCGATATACGAACAGATGAAGAAACTCTACTCCGGTGCATGCGTTCTATGCACTCTCTTTGGGTTGTCTGCCCAGGAAGTACTATGGCAGAAAGATATCAAATCCTCGACGCAGGATTTTCTAAGCCAGGTTACCACAACCATAGATCAACAGTATCTGATCACGGGAAGCAGTATTCAAAGCAGTAAGCTTCAGGCTGAAGGCAGTAAGCAGAATAACGGCTACGATTTTCATTTAGTCAAACTCAACCAGCAG